>SKEL01001458.1_pt1 | contig 20842 bp, 20 predicted proteins | sample 4826741 | NCBI WGS metagenome assembly SKEL01 (sample SAMN11008810, study PRJNA524170) | human gut metagenome | biome: Human fecal sample; material: Feces; isolation source: fecal sample from pouch patient p33 | host: Homo sapiens | place: Israel: Tel-Aviv | collected 2016-03-22
CTTAAGAATATATCTTTCGAACGACTCGAAAATTCCAGTTATATATACACACTTCAATCCATCTACCTGAGTTATTTTAAAAATCAAAACCCCTACATTTTCAAACTCGAAACAAACGCATAGACAACGAATGATTATTTTTACAATGTATAGAAAATTTATTTATTTTTTCTCTTCCTGACTTCCCCACAATGGTAATATTTTAATTTTGTACAAGCGTATTTTAAGTTCGAGATACTCGGATTCATTTAGGATTTCACCTTATTTCCAAATCCTTCGAACGTGATACTAAATAGTGTTCAAAAGTTATGATTATTTCATGAGTTAATCGGAATATCATTGGCGCATAATACTCATCATCGGCTCGATTTTTCAAAACTTTTGAACGCAAAGCAATATAAACGAGCATCAGGAAACAGTCCTTTCAAAAAAATACAAGCTTCTCTCACCTTCATCTCAGGCAAGGAAACTTGTATCCTGTTTCTTTTATTATGAATCGCTATTTTCGATTTTTCATGTAATAAGCCACTCTTAAGGCAGCAATGACAATCAAAGCTAACCCTACTAATCCCAGATAAGTCGCCGTTTTGGTCCCTGTTTGTGGTAAATGGAGAAATTTTAACACTTTATTGGTCACACGACTAATTGGATTTCCGGTATTTGGCAATTTAGGCGGTTGCTTATTGCCATCTGTTGAACTTGTGACTGGCGGAACCTGACTTGAACTCGATTCTGTAGTGGAAGTTGATGATTCAGAGGTCGTTTCCGTTGTTGAAGAACCAGAAGAACTTGAACTGGTCGAAGTATCAATCGGCGGCAACATGCCTTTCATCAAAAATTTATACACTAATTCATCCACTTTTTTACCGTTATCTTCTCTATAAATTATCGCTTTCGTAATCAATAACTGCGCATTCACAGTAAATTCCAATAGATAAGTCGGTGCATCTTCCGCCAAGATATTACTACTTCCTTGATACACGGGTGCAAACCTCAAGCGATATTCCCCTGCTTGTGGAAATGCAATCCCTCCTTCACCAAAGCGTAAGATAACTTTATGCACTTTTACTTGGTCTTTCGTATTCATCACTTCGAAGGTGGATGGCTGAATATCTAGTTTAGGATAATCATTAATCTGATTCAAGTGATAAGCCATCCGAAAATCTTCAGCAATCCCTTGTCTTTCTACATTCTGAATGATAGATATCTCAATTGTTGGTGTTGCTTCTTGTAATTCATCCGCTCGATTGATGGTTGAAGAAAATGAAAAAATCAGCCCCAAAATCAGCAAAGTAACGCCTAATATTTTCTTCACTTTGACCCCTCCTCCTTATTGCACTTTTTCATCGATTGCTTTCCTTTTTGATTTTTTCTTTTTACAATATAGGTAGTAGGCTAGCAGCACTACTATCCCTACTAAAAAGATAAGCAAGACACTCATCCATATAGTCCTTTTCTGCGAGCGGGCAGTTTCTTGCTGATAGACTTCTCTTTTCGGTTCAGGATACGCCTTGTCATTGATCTTCACTACGACAATATAACGATTATCCGTTCCGTCAGCACAGGTAGAAAATAGTGCTAATTTGTCATTGGTTGAAATCTCTCTTAATTGATATTGCCCTTTTTCGTAAATATAGTCAATCAACTTTTGTTTATTGGGCGAATCTGCTCGATAGTGGCTATAGATAACTGAATCATAAGCATTCGTCTCCACAAAGCTTACTACATCAAATCCATGAAAGGCCCCCTCATAATACAAATTCCCTTTATCATGAGCCTTGGCATAAGATTCTTTCGCATAAAGATCAAGATCACCAAACATCTTTTCCTGATCCATGTGATGACCATAAATGACATTTGAAAACTCACTGAAATCCTTTGAAGTGTAGCTATCTAAAAATATACTTCCAGATAAAGAAAATTTTCGTAAGGGATCTAAGTTGATGTATGTTTGGTTAGTTTTTCCTTGTAACATCGGATAATTAATATGGGTATCAAACACATGAATCCATCCGATAATATCTGGATTTTTCTTTTGAAGGGCCAAGAAGCGTTCGTCAACACTTTTGGAACTATCTGCGTCATAAGCAGCCGGCTGATAGACTTCAAATCGATTACTGCTGGCTTGCTGATAGATTTGATAATTATCCCAGATATTATAAATACCAAAGGATGCTAACACCAATATTACACATAGCACCACCAAATCAACAATAATATTTATTCCTCGGATTATTTTCTGCATTTATTTGTCCTCAAAAGCGTTTCGTTCGGATAATCGTCATGACGGAGCCTTTGATTTCGCTTTGATTGACCACGCCATATTCCCTACTATCCGCCACATCCATACGATAATCACCCAAGACAAAATACTGATTTGCCTGTAGTTTCAATGGATATTTGACTTTTCCTTTGTACGGCAAGGTAGGATGGGTAATTTCAGGATTGGTACGAAGATTCCCATTAACCATTAATCCTTCGTCCGTAATCGCTACTTCATCGCCCGGTCCAGCAACAATCCTTCTGACCTGCTTATCTCCTTTTTTTTCAAGTACGATAACCGAATCAGTGGTGTATTTTTGATTCATGCGATAATAAAACACGATATCTCCCGGTTTAACAGCTTGTGACATTGAATCATCTGGTGAGATCACCACTCCAAAAATAAAGAGTAAACTGACCAGAAAAACGCTAGCTAAAAAGATTAATTTAAAGATCAATTCGATTAAATCTTTTTTCCATGCTTTATTTGTCGCCATTCAATCTATCCTCAAATCTTTTAGTATTTTTCCCACCGATAGCATCATTTACGCGTCTGTTTTCTGCCTTTTGTCACCTTAGGAACTACAAAATACCCTAAGAGCATACTTGCTATCCCTAAAGAAACCAGCGAAACACGAGAAGAGACGAGATCAACACGCGTATTTGGAATATCTGCCAATACTTTTACTTTACCATTAATATATGTGATTCGATAATCTTTTGCAAGGTTGGTTAATTTTTCCAGCACTAACTTATCTTCAGCTAGTTTAGGAATCAAAGCATTTTCGATAACTGCTGCATCTATATGTTCGTGATAGTCAATTGCTGGATTTAACTGCACAGATACGCCATTCTTTGCATCTTCTTTTACGCTTGCTTGGACCTCTTTTTGAAATAACTCGTCTGAAATTTCATATTTTTGCGTATCGATGGTTCCTTCAAGTAATTGCGATTTCGTGACATTTTGATCAAGTGCCGTAATTGTTACCGCTCGAGGAGTAATCGTATATTTCGCTACAACATCCAAATCCGGTAATTCAAGTTGCTTTTCTTGATACATTTTCGTGATTTTTTCTTTCCCTTTTTCCGACAAAACAACCTGATAGCCACCATCATGGACATGGATTGCACTGGTTGGTTGTTGATCGGTTAAAAATTGTAAATCCGATAAATCAAATGTATAGTCTAGCACTTGTTCTTCTCCCTTATCGTCCGTATAGACTAAGGTGATGGGCGATTGCATATAGCGTGCGGATTTTCCATCATAGACATGTTGACCATCCGCTAACTTCACCTGTGTGCGACCAATTGTCACATCGCCATTGATCTTTGTCACTTGATAATTTTTCAAGGCTTGTCCGCTGACATTAGGCACAAGAATTTTTGGATAGGTTTCCCCTGCTTTAAAATTTTGCGGTTGGACAGATGAATCATAAGCTACCGCCACATTGAGCCGTCGATTGGCCAAATCTTGGTTAAACACCTCATCACTTGGCCCTGTATAGTCATTTTTATACAAACTTTCTTTCGCCTGTTTGAGCGTCAATTTTTGATTATTGGCTTGTACAGTCACTTTTCGCGGAGTAATTTGATAATTGGCTTTATATACATCCAAATCTCCTAAATCAATTTGCTTCTGCTTTTCCAATTCGGCTAAACGTTGCTTCCCATGCTCACTTAAAACCACACGATACTCGCCTACATCACTAGGAATTTGTTGTGCATCATCCAACACTACAAAATCCTCTGAAGTGAAAGTAAAATCAATAGGTTGCTCGTTGCCGTCTACATATTTCACTAATCGGACATTATTATTGGCTACCTGATATTCGGCACTTTTGGCGTCGTATACTTTGGCTTGATCATCAAATTTTAATTGGGCTGTTACATTACGATAAGTAAATGAATCGAAGGCAATTTGATGAAAACTTGAATAATTGCCTGTTGAAGATTGAATCGCAAAAGAGACGGCATTGATTCCTTTGGCATTATATTCTGTCTTAATATTGCTGCGGATCCAGACCTTTTTTACAATATCAGGTACATTATAGGTCACCGTCATCGTACCACCATTGACCTCTGGCTGATACTCAATGATCCACTCCGCCAAGTCAATTGGATAATAAATATTAACATTATGAACATCAGCAACATATGGTAATCGCGCTTTAGTCTCTTCTTCTGTCTTTACGCGCCAACGGTCTTTTTGATCAATGCCATAACTTGCAAGCGTATCATCATAATATGTATGGATGAAGGCACCATACCCTAATCCTAGGTGATCCGTATAGCCATCTGCCTCCCAACCTAATTGCCAATTCAACCAAACTTGCCGCGAAGATCCCCTTGGTACGTGCTGGATTGCTTCCCAAGAAGGCATAGAAGGACTTGCAGTATTAATATAGGTATCGAACTTAAAACCTAAGGCATTCGGCAAGCCTCCTGCCCCCATATTCGCACCTGTTGCTCCTAGTGCCCCTGGTTCAGCCGTGTGGAAAATTGCTGAAATACCATCCGCATTCGCCACTTCATCAACAGTCTTATTGCCAATTCCTACGTGTCCTTTCCACACAAAGGCTTGATCCAAACCAATTTTGTTTTTTAATGTGACACCGCCGACCTTATTCTTTTCATCAGGCGTCAAAGTAATTTCTCCATTACTTAAGTCACCAGGAAAAAGCTGTGCGCCTTCTTCATTTCCTTTAAAATAATCATAAAAATTCGTTGCATCTACTTGTGCTTCCTGTGCCTGAATAATCTGACTGTTAAATAACAAAACCCAAAAACACAAGAAGAGACCTTGCATTATTTTTCTCATTTTCAAATCATGCGCCTCCTTTCCTATTTCTCCCTTAACCTTGCTATTTACGTTCTATCTTTACAGAATATATTATATAGCCTAGCATTTTGGGAAGCAAATATATCGTTTGTATATGATAACTTATTTGTTTACTTAGTCAGGCGGTTGACAAACCAATGAGAGCATGCGGGCGGCGGGAGTTTAACACTTGTAATCTCTATAATCTCCACTAATCGATGATATATCAATAAAAATCAAACAAATCGCTTCGCTATTTTTGTTGTATGTCTTATACGATATCATCTTTTGCATCAAAATAGCCTAGAAGGTGTTTTTTTGAAACTGTATTAGGATAACCGGCTAAACACTCCGACATCCTACCCTAAAATATCCCAACGGTTTTGCAATACCAGTAATTTTCGATTTACGAGTTGCGAATTACGTGAAAATAAAAATTTTCACATACGGTTGACTCAAGAAAGAAAATAAAATAAAAAAAGAGAAAGCGCCCATAAAGCAACTTTCTCTCCAATCGACTAAATTGCCAACAACACTACTTGACAAAGAGCCTTTTCTTTTTACTAGCTGATTATCCGCGCATAAATTAACCTAGTCGCGTAAATTCATCCGGATCCACATCTTTCAAGCTAAATAGCCATGCCTTCATTTCATCTTCACTATTTAAATCGTCTAATTGATCATTTACTGATGAGACTACCCCATTTAACGGACTTGAAAATTCGCAAACGGCTTTTTCAGCTTCTACCTCAACGACCGGCATCCCCGCTTGAACTTTGGCTTCGACTTTTGGGAATGAAGCATAGGTTACCTTCCCTAAATCATCCTGCGCCTTTTTAGTCAAGCCCACACAGTACTCTTTTCCGTTAAATAAAATCCACAAATCATCTTTATGTTTGAGACATTGTTGTTCCATTATACATCCAACCTTTCATATGTGTCTTCTTTATATCCAATCGTAACAAATTGATTATCCTTTAGCAAGATTGGTCGCTTGATTAACATTCCATCAGTTGCAAGTAACGCACAAGCTTCCTCCATGCTCAAGGCATCTATTTTGTCTTTTAAGTGTAACTCTTTATATTTCATCCCACTTGTGTTAAAAAAACGTCGAATCGGTAACTTACTTTGAAGCATCCATTCCTTCAGTTGACGCTCTGTGGGTGGCGCCAATTTTATATCAATATATTTAGGGATTATCCCTTTGTTTTCTAAGTGTTTGACCGCCTTTTTGCAAGTACTACACTTAGGATAACCATAAAAAGTATACATAATCATTCCTCCAAATGTGAATATGGGTTCGTTGTTTGATAACGCATGGATAAAATTAAGCCGATACCGATAAGATTGCTGAGTAGCGCCGAGCCTCCTTGACTGATAAAAGGAAGCGGAATACCTGTGAGCGGTAATAGTCCGATGCTTGCTCCAATATTTTCAAAAACATGGAATAGAATCATCATAATAATTCCAGTGGCGATATAAGTATAAAACTCATTATTTGTATCAAAACAGACACGAATCATTTGATAAATTAGCACAAAATATAAAACGATGACTAATGTGCTACCAATAAAACCAAAATTCTCACCAATCACTGAAAAAATCATGTCCGATTCACGAACCGCCACATAAACATCGCTCACATTAAACCCTTTACCAAACATGCCCCCTGAAGAAATCGCTGCAATAGATGAAGCTACTTGCCGCGAAGATCCTTGCAAGTCATGAAACGGATCGAGCCACGAATCAATACGGGCAAATTGATACGGTTTAAATCCAATGTGATATAAAACTTGGCGTCCAGTCTCAGATAGCACTAAAAAAATCAAGATACTACCTAAAATAAACATAAAAACAAAAACGGGGACAATAATCTTCCATGAAATCCCTGACATTAAAAATACGCCACTAAAAATCGCAAGGAATACTAACATGGTCCCAAAATCTTTTTGTAATAGTATTAAAATCAAAACAGGTAAAGTGACGGCTAGCATTTTTGCAATTAATTGTCCATCTGTGCGCAGGGTTCGCGTTCGATGTTGACCATTGTGTTTGGTCACAACTAATGCCAACATCAAAATATAGGCAATTTTCATTAATTCCGCCGGTTGCAAAGTAAAGTTACCAATAGAGAACCAGTTTTTCGAACCTGTCACCTCAGCAATGGAACGGTCATAAAACTGAAGCAAAAGTGCCATAACCAAAAGTCCCCCACCATATATTAACGGTGTTAACTTCCATAGTAACTTTACTTTGATATGCATGATAATAGCAATTGCCCCGATACCTAAGATATACCACAAAGTTTGAAGGCCAACTCCGCGGACAACATTTGGTTTGGCAGGGTCTTGTGACAAAGCAACATATAGTGACGTTAAGCCAATAATACATAAGATAAAGACCGGCAAAATAACAGCATAATCAATACGACTAGTTTGCTCAGACGCCCTTTTTCGAGTATTTTCCATTCACACGCTCTTTTCTAAATATATTTCTATTTTACTATTATAGTAATCTTCCTTTAGAATTGCAAAGTACAAATGATGAACTTTCAGAAAAATTTAACGTAAATTAGTATGGGAGTAGGAGTATTGGTTGGAGTGGACATTTAGAACACTTTTTGAAACTGATAAGCCAAAAAAAAAAGCCCAGATTTCATTGCCAACAACACTAATTGACAAAGAACCAAAAATACTAGCAAAGCGATTCTCATCTGAAAACTTTGCTAGTATTTTTTTATACCATATATTCTTTAAACATTGCTTCGATTTTTTGCGCTTCTGTTTCCGAACGTGAAATGATGACTACTGTATCAAATCCTGCCAAAGAAGCGACTTTTTCTGGGATATCCATATCATCCACTAAAGCACTAACCATTTGTGCACTATCCGGTTGCGTATGGATAATTGTCATAAACTGAACTCGATCCACTTTAGTAACCATCTCTTCAACCAACTGATGAAGATGCAAATTGTCTTCTTGTGTTTTCATCTCATCAACGGTGAAGAGTTTCAACTGCTTTTCGCCATTTTCAGTTGTCGCTTTGATGACTTTTAAATCATTCAAGTCTCTGGAAATGGTTGCTTGCGTGGCAGTTATCCCTCGTAGCTTTAACTGTTGCAACAATTCCTCTTGGGTATGAATCATCTCTTGTTCTAAAATCTCAACAATCAATTGATGCCGCTGTTCTTTTTTCATGTCTACTTCCTCATTACATTTGATTTGGTGCATGCAATCCTAACAAACGTAAATCTTCCTTCAATAAAACACTTACCGCATAAACAAGTGCTAATCTAGCCTGTTTTTGTTCATCTTCGGCTAATACCTTACTGTGTGCATAATATTTATTGAAAGCTTGCGATAACTTAATCGCATGTTTGGCAATGACAGATGGTTCATAAGTATTCGCAGCTTGTAATACGACTTCTGGATAGCTTTGGATTAATTTGATGACTTCCCATGATTCTTCGTCGTTTAAGCTCAAATCACCGACATTTTCAACATCAAAGGCAGCTTTAGCTAACAAGCTTTGGCAACGTGCATGGGTATATTGCACATAAGGACCCGTTTCCCCTTCAAAACGTACGACTTCTTCCAAAGCAAAGTCAAAATTATTCAAACGATCATTTTTCAAATCATGGAAAACAACAGCTCCCACACCGACTTGACGAGCGACTTCCTCTTTATTTTCTAATGTCGGATTCTTTTCGACAATTTGCGCTTTAGCTAAGGCAATCGCTTCATTCAAGACTTCAGCTAGTAAGATTATTTTTCCTTTACGGGTAGACAATTTTTTACCATCTTTTGTAATCAAACCAAATGGCACATGATGCATATCCTCTGCCCAGTCAAAGCCCATTTCCTTCAATACAGCTTTTAATTGTTTAAAGTGGTTGCTTTGCTCATTTCCTACCACGTAAAGTGATTGACCAAAATCATACGTGCGTTTGCGGTATAAAGCAGCGGCTAAATCGCGCGTAATATATAAAGTCGCTCCATCAGATTTACGGATTAATGCAGGATTTAAATCATAAGCTGATAAATCAACAATTTCAGCACCTTTATCTTCTTTTAATAGATGTTTTTCTTCTAACATGGTCACGATTTCGTCCATCTTATCATTATAGAAAGCTTCCCCATTGAAAGAATCAAACTTCACTTCTAATAAGTCATAGATATCGGTAAATTCTTTTAAGGATTCATCGCGGAACCATTGCCATAATGATAAAGCTTCTTCATCGCCATCTTCTAGCTTTTTAAACCAGGCACGTGCTTCATCTTCTAGTTCTGGTTGGGTTTCTGCTTTTTCGTGGAAATCGACATATAAGCGCAATAATTCAGCAATTGGATCTTTTTCCACGGCTTCTTGACTTCCCCAAAGTTTGTAAGCTACGATTAATTTACCGAATTGCGTTCCCCAGTCTCCTAAGTGGTTAATACGAACGGGTTGATAACCAATTTTTTCTAATAAGAAACCAATTGAATTGCCAATCACCGTTGAGCGTAAATGACCCATTGACATTGGTTTAGCAATATTTGGCGAAGACATATCAATAGGCACTTGTTTGTTTTGACCGATGTTTTGTGAACCGAAATTCGCTTTTTGCGTTAAAACTTCTTGTAAGACCTGACTAGATACTTGTGCTTTATCCATAAAGAAGTTTAGATATGCTCCCACCACTTCCACTTTTTCATAGCCAGTCGTATCTAATTGAGCCACTAAGTCTGTTGCGATCTGTTGAGGTGCTTTACGAAAAATTTTCGCTAATGAAAAGACCGGAAACGCTACATCTCCATGTTCAGCATATTTTGGTTTTTCTAGTAAGTTTTCAATTTGTTCATAAGTTAAATGTTCACTCAATGCTTGATGTAAAGTTTTTGCGACAATTGCTTGGTTATTCATCGAATTTCCTCCTAATGTTTATCTGATATTTTTAGCATTTTGTAATAAAAAAGCTCTAGTGTCACGGTTATATTAAACCATTAACACTAGAGACGAATTTCATTCCGCGGTACCACTCTACTTGTCCCATCTATTAGGACCTACTTTTGCTGTAACGGTAGCTGCCGTATCTTTGTATCAAAGCGCGTTTCAATCTGTCTTACTTATCTGGCTTCCACCTTCCCAGATTCGCTAAAAGCAGGGTTAGATTTACTTTCTCTTTAAAGATATCCATATTGATTTGATTATAGCAAACCTCTATCTAAATTTCCACACCTAAAATGAAAATTCATGAAAATATCTGATGTGGTTTAGAAATGACTGGTACATTTACTTCAAAAATAAACTCACTATAAATGCAATAATTGCTAGTCCACCTTGTTTTAACAAAATCGATTTATCACTTGAATAAGCCCCATAAGCTGCTACTAAAATAATGTAAACTAATAAAAAGCGCACCAATAATAGACCGTTTTGCACAAAAAATAACCCACAAAGCAATCCTAAAGCAATCAAGCCATTATAGATTCCTTGGTTTTTAAATAGGGTTTGCACATTTTTATTTTGCAATTCTTGTACCGTCATCTTAAACGTTTGTGCTGTTTTGTCTGAAGTTGTTGCAAAAGTTTCCAAATACATAATATACAAAAATTCCAATGCCACTAATACTACTAATACTTTAAACAAGATAAGCATTTTTAACATCCTTTCACACATTTTATTACCAAATTATCATAGCGAAACACGTATTCATTCGCAATTTTTCTGCCTACATTTTTGATACAATCATCAAAAAGGCATAGCTAGACATTATGACATCCGAGACTTTACAAGATACTTTCCGACCTTATGAAAAAAAGACACCCTAAAACTTTAGAGTGCCTTTCGTATGATTAAATAAAATCATTTAGCTAAGGCTTTTTTTGCTTCTTCCGCTAGTGCAGTAAATGCAGCAGCGTCAGTTACAGCAAGGTCAGCTAACATTTTGCGGTTGATTTCGATACCAGCCACTTTTAAGCCATGCATTAATTTAGAATAGCTTAATCCATTCATACGAGCTGCAGCGTTGATACGTGCAATCCATAATTTACGGAAATCGCGTTTTTTCTGACGACGATCGCGATATGCGTAGTTGTATGAATTCATTACTTGTTCTTTAGCTGTTTTGAATAATGTATGTTTTGAACCGTAATATCCTTTAGCTAATTTTAGCATTCTTTTACGGCGTTTACGAGTGACTGTTCCACCTTTAACACGTGCCATGTTTAATTCCTCCTAATATATATCCTTGAAATTTATTTACGAGTTGATTAACGCATTTGTGATAATTGTTGACGAATACGTTTGTAATCGCTTTTATGCACCATGCTAGCCTTACGTAATTGACGGCGTTGTTTTTTAGTTTTACCGTGGAAACGGTGGCTTGTGAATGCACGGAATCTCTTTAATCCGCCTTTACCAGTGCGTTTTACACGTTTTGCTAATCCGCGGTGTGTTTTTTGTTTAGGCATAACTAATTTCCTCCTCAAAAATCTTTCCAATCTGACTATCTACATTTTGTAGACCAAAGATGAATTATTTTTCGTTTTTAGGTGCAAGCACTAAGAACATGCTACGACCATCCATTTTCGCTTGTTGTTCCACACTAGCAATATCTTTTGTTTCTTCAGCCAAGCGATCCAAAACCTTCTGACCAATTTCTTTGTGAGTAATGGCACGGCCTTTAAAACGAATTGACGCTTTAACCTTGTCCCCTTTTTCTAGGAACTTACGTGCATTACGCAATTTTGTATTGAAGTCATTTAAATCAATCGTTGGACTTAAACGAACCTCTTTCACATTGATCACTTTTTGTTTCTTACGGGCTTCGCGTTCTTTCTTTTGTTGTTCAAAACGGAATTTCCCGTAATCCATAATGCGAGCAACAGGTGGTTTTGCATTTGGTGCCACTAGTACTACGTCAAGATTGGCTTGTTCAGCAATCTTCAGTGCTTCTGCTTTACTCTTAACCCCTAATTGTTCTCCGTCTTGATCAATTAAACGTAACTCACGTGCACGAATGCCGTCGTTTACCATCATATCCTTTGCTATGGTCATTCACCCCCAGGTTTATTTGCCAGAATGAAAGTAGACACAAAAAAACGAGTCCATACTGAACCCGCGCTAAAAGTAAAAAGTCCTTCTAAAAAACTTTTCAACCTATCAGCCCGGCAAGAATATCACCAAGGCGAGAAGCGCGTGCCTCTACTTTCTTTTCTTAACTATTGAATCATATCGCATTTTGAAAATGAAGTCAAGGATTTTCAGCAAAAAACTCAAAAAATTTTATCTAACCTTGCTTCTTTGCTTACTGTTCTTCCATTTCATTAATCAAGTAGGCATTTCTCGTTGTGTGACGTAAAAATGTCTACTGTTAGACTAAATACTATTATTATTGACCAAACTCTGTCTCATATTATCAACAATCGCATCATAAGTAATTTCTGGATTTTGATAAATTTCTTCAATCTGTTTGGCAACCTTTGCTACATCATCCATATTGTTAAAATCATAATCCAGTGCATTAATGCGTAACTTTTCAGAATAATGATAATTCTCAAACCATTCTCGATAGCGTAAATGAGCTTCTTGATAATATTCATATAAAAATGGATGACTCATAATATATTCTTTGACTTTTGGTACTTGATAAATGCGATCGATCATATCATGAAACGGTAAATCAAGGAAAAGTAAAATTTGTGAAGCCTCATTTGAACGATCGAGTGGAATTTCACTTAATCGTTTATTGATCCATGCAAAATAATCTTCTGCTTCTTCCTGGTCTAAAAATCCTAAATCAGCGCTAATTTTCATCCGCAAAACATCTTCATATACAGAACGATCAAATACGGTATATGGCTCGGTCATCGCCTCACCTATTTGTTTCATCCGTTCCATTAAGAAGTCTTCATCGTAGCTGCAAGAAATAGTCCCCTTTGCTTTGTCATAAAGTGGGTTATCCGTTTGACGCGACTCTACAATATGCGCTTTACTATGAAAATACTTGGCTAAATTTTTGGCTAATGTTGTCTTACCTGATGAATAGACCCCTGATACAATAATCACTATTTCCCCTCGCTTTTTTAAAAATTTTTATTCCCTCTCCCCGCATTCTCTAGTTAGACAATCATTAAGAAAATACTAAAGAATGACTTTTACACAAAAAAATTAACAAATTAGTTTAAACTTTGCAACTTTTTTCTTATAATATGCAAGGAACCTTTTTTTGTAAATAGAAGTTTTGTCAGATTGCGAGGATTCAATGAAAAAAATAGGAAATGGTCATGCCACAGGAAAAATTATCTTAATTGGTGAACACTCAGTTGTTTACGGAAAAAAAGCCATCGCCTTCCCGTTTGCTGGCGTTGGTATTCATACTTTGGTTCAAGCAAATCCCACTGTACATATCCAATCAAAATATTTTAATGGAACGCTAGATGAGATGAAGCAAGTCACAAGTATGCATAATCTCGTCTCGTTAATAGAAGTGCTAAAAAAAGATTTAGAACTGCCTAATTTTTGTTTGAACATCAAGAGCACCATCCCAGCAGAACGTGGCATGGGATCTTCAGCAGCGGTGGCCGTTAGTATCATTCGTGCAATTTTCGATTGGCAAGCTTTACCACTAGATGAAAAAAAATTGCTAAAATATGTCGATTACTCAGAGCAAATTGCCCACGATAATCCAAGTGGCATTGACGCAGTGGCAACAAGTGGCACGCAGCCTATCCTATTTGAGAAAAGCCAACCATTTGAGACCTTCCAACTCAATGTTGATGCCTATCTTTTAGTTGCAGATACTGGAATTAAAGGACAAACAAGACAAGCTGTGAAGGATGTCGCAAATTTAGTGCAACAAAAAGGTGCTAGTATTCGTCATATTATCGATCAACTCGGTGATTTAACCCTAGAAGCCAAAACTGCTATTGTCGAAAATCAAGCGGAAAAACTCGGACAAATCATGACTGCTAGCCATCGCCTCTTACAAAAACTCACTGTCAGCAATCACACCCTAGACCAAGCAGTTGAATTAGCTTTAAATCATCATGCTTTAGGGGCTAAACTAACAGGTGGCGGTCGCGGGGGTTGTTTGATTGTTTTAGCCAAAGATTTACAAAATGCAAGATTTATTCAAGAGAAATTAATCAGTTATGGTATGAAGCGTACCTGGTTACAAGGATTAGGAGTTTATCAAAATGTATAAAGGAAAAGCAAGAGCTCACACGAATATTGCCCTCATCAAATATTGGGGAAAAGCAGATGAAACGATCATTCTTCCTAAAAATAATAGTCTCTCACTTACTTTAGATGCTTTTTACACAGAGACGTCCGTTTGCTTTGACAAATCTTTAACAGCAGATCGTTTTACCCTTGATGGCGTATTGCAAGATGAAAAAGCTACTCAAAAAGTCAGCAAATTTTTAGATTTATTTAGACAAAAAGCCAACTGTACCTCTTTTGCCAAAGTCGAAAGCATCAATCATGTACCTACTGCTGCGGGACTGGCTTCTTCAGCAAGTGGCTTATGCGCTTTAGCCGGCGCTTGCAATCAAGCATTAGGTCTTGGCTTATCGCAAAAAGAGCTATCAAAAATGGCACGCAAAGGCTCAGGTTCGGCGTGTCGCAGTGTTTACGGCGGCTTTGTGGAATGGGAAAAAGGCTATGACGATGATAGTTCCTATGCCGCACCTATTGACTCAGCCGGATTTGAAGATGAATTAGCTATGATTTTTATCGTAGTGAATCAAAAACAAAAGAAAGTTTCTAGTCGTGATGGGATGAAATTAACCGTTGAAACTTCAGGCTTTTATCCTGTATGGTTACAAGAAGCTCCTAAAGATTTACAAGCTATCAAACAAGCTATTTACGCAAAAGATTTTACCAAGCTTGGCCAAATCACTGAAGCCAATGCCTTAAAGATGCATGCATGTACACTAGCTGCAGTGCCACCATTTACCTATTGGAATGCTGAAAGTATGCTAGCCATGGATGCTGTACGGGATCTTAGAGAATCTGGACTTGAGTGCTATTTTACAATGGATGCAGGTCCTAATGTGAAAGTCCTTTGCCAAAAGAAAGATGAAGCGGCTATTTTTGCTGAATTAAGCAAACAATTCCGTAACGAACAATTAATTATTGCCCACGCCGGAGTAGGGATTGAATATTTAGAAATGGGAGTGTCGAAATGATAGAAGTATCCGCGCCAGGGAAGCTATATATTGCTGGAGAGTATGCCGTTGTGGAAGTCGGTCATCCTGCCATTATCGTTGCTGTAGACCAATTTATTACCGTAACCATCAATCAAGCAGTCGGAACCAAAGGAAGTATCCAATCAGAACAATATAGTGACTTGCCGATTCGCTGGTTTAGAAAAAAAGGTGAACTAGTCCTTGATCATCGCGAAAATCCCTTCCACTATATTTTAGCTGCCATTCGCTTAACAGAAAAATATGCGAAAGAAAAAGGTCATCACCTAAGTTTTTATGATATGAAAGTAACCAGTGAGTTGGATAATTCAAATGGTCGCAAATACGGCTTAGGTTCAAGTGGCGCAGTGACTGTTGCTACTGTGAAAGCTTTAAATGAATATTACCAACTTGGCTTAGATTTAATGACCCAATTCAAATTAGCTGCCTTAGCTCATTTAGATGTTCAAGGAAATGGTTCCTGTGGGGATATTGCCGCAAGTTGCTTTGGTGGTTGGATTGCTTTTTCTACCTTTGACCATCCATGGGTGATTGAAAACTTTGGTCGCTTATCGATAGCTCAATTAGTCGAACAAGATTGGCCTGGGCTGAGCATTCGTCCACTTAAAGCGCCAAAAGCATTACGCCTATTAATCGGTTGGACAGGAAGCCCTGCGTCTACCTCAGATTTAGTAGACCAAGTACATCAGTCAAAAAAAGCAAAAGAACAAGCCTATCAACAATTCTTAGTCGCAAGTAAAGCCTATGTTGAGCAAATGATTTTGGGCTTTGAAACACAAAATGTTACTTTGATTAAAGAAATGATTTCAAAAAACCGCCAATTATTAAATGAACTATCTGCAATGACCGGTGTATTAATTGAAACACCTGCCCTAAAGTTACTTTGTGATTTAGCTGAAAACTATGGAGGCGCTAGTAAATCCTCTGGTGCCGGTGGTGGTGATTGCGGGATTGTCATTGTGGACCAAAAGACAGGAATTTTACCTTTGATGAGCGCATGGGAAAAAGCTGAAATCACTCCATTGCCACTACATGTATATACCAAGGAGGAAAAAAATGAATCGTAAAGACGAACACATTTCACTTGCTAAAGCCTTTCACGATGAACGTAAAAATGATTTTGATGCCATACGAATTATCCACCATTCTTTTCCTGAATGTCGTGTGGCAGACGTCTCCATTCGTTCTGAACTCATGGGTAAAAAACTTGCTACCCCATTTTTTATCAATGCAATGACTGGTGGTAGCGAAAAAACCAAAGAAATCAATCAAAAATTAGCCATTATTGCACGTGAAACAGATTTAATGCTTGCCACTGGTTCGGTCACAGCAGCCTTAAAAGATCCTTCATTAATAGATTCTTTTAGTATCGTACGTAAAGAAAACCCCAACGGCCTGATTTTAGCCAATATTGGGGCTGGAAATAATGTAGAAGATGCCAAAAGAGCCGTAGATATGCTCGAAGCGGATGGGCTACAAATCCACGTCAACGCGCCGCAAGAACTCGTGATGCCAGAAGGAGACCGCGATTTTACTAGTTGGTTAACCAATATTGAACAAATTGTCAAAGAAGTGGATGTCCCTGTCATTGTTAAAGAAGTAGGATTTGGTATGACACGAGAAACGATGCATCAAATTTTGGACCTTGGTGTAAAAATTATTGATGTCGGTGGTAATGGTGGGACAAGCTTTACAAAAATCGAAAACGCGCGTCGAAAAAAACGCGAACTTTCCTACCTTGATCATTATGGTCAATCCACAGTGATTTCTTTACTGGAAGCTTACGAAATGAAACGAATTTTTGAAATTGTAGCCTCAGGTGGGATTCGAAACGCCTATGATATTTTTAAATGCCTTTGTCTTGGTGCTAAAGCAGTTGGCATTTCTGGAACAATCTTACATTCACTACTAACAGACGGATTAGAAGAGACCATTGATTTAGTTTATCAATGGAAGCGTGAATTAGTCATGCTTTATACCATGACCGGCAAGACTTCTACAAAAGAATTAAAAAAAGTACCGATTTTCTTGACCGGTATCCCTAAAAACTGGTGTGAAGCACGACAAATAGACCTTTCACATTATAGTATTCATTAACGAGGTTACTGTATAAGCAACATCCCATAGTTCTATTCAGTTAAGATTCCAGCTGAATAGAACTATGGTCTTTTTTTGCCCATCTAAGGCTGTTTTACAACCATTTAGCTTAAACGAATCAATTTCTTTTGACAATACATTTGGCTGAGCGCCTGAAACTAGAACAGAATCAAGTTGCATCATGAATAATTCTGAACGGACGATTGTGGAAATAAACCCGTAGTCAATATTTTCTACAGACTGAAAATAACCAACTCGCTGGTTTTGATAAGGATATTAAAGCACTCACAAAGTGTAAGGGTGGGGTGGTAAAAAAATGTTTCCGCAAAAAAGACCCCCACCTTTATAGTGAGAGTCTATACTTTTAGCGTTTGATATGTGATTCTAATCGCTTATCTAGACAAATTGAGCTAATGAATGGAACAAAAACTTTCTCAACAAAAATATCTAATTTCTTTGGCATTTCACTCATCCTCCTCGATTATTACATCAGTAGAAGGGTCTGCTACCATCAATAAATCTATCTGTTCATTAGGTTTCTGATAGGTCACGCCAGACATTGCCATCAATTCAGGGATTGTGTTTTGTCCGTCTTTTGCGGTAAAGAATTTCAGACCGCTAATCTTGACGTTATCGACACCATCTTCAAATTCCATCTCTGCTTGATGGTCGGTCATATAGAGCAACAAGTCCTGCTTCCATAGCTCGCTGACGAATCTATCGCCACTCATGCCCTTTGGTTCAATGAATATTTGGAAGTAAAAGGCACTATCTTCAAGGAACAAGATGAAGTCGGGTTGGAAGCCCTGCAAGTGCATATCTACAATTTCGCCAGCTCGATTGATCCGTGAGCCATATTGATGGAGCTTGAGCTTTTCGCTCTTAGCTGACTCACGGTGCATATTCTCGTCCATGCGGAACAAGTAAACCGCCTTGTTATATTTGGCTTTTAGCTCATTCACATGAGCTTGAATACGTGTGATGAGGTCAAATTCCAACTTGTTGACGATAGCACGGTCATAGACATAGAAGTCCTCAGCCATATCGTAAACTGCAACTTTTTGAGTGGCTTCATTCAAGAGGTTTGCCGTGTCATACTCAGGTACTCGCTTATTATAGTTGGTTAGATACTCACTAATTGGGTAGCCAACAAACCTGCTTGTGCCTCGTTTCTTGACATAGCCAGACTTGAATTTGACTTCGTACTCTTTCAAAAGGTCAATGGTGACTTTCAAAATCTCGTCTGCCGTAATATCTGTTGACTTGTATTCTTTTGGAGCGGTCAAGAAAAGTTTCAACTTACTTGCGTTTAGCCAGTTTTCCCCATAGATGAAATCTTTCATGGATTCAAGCAATGGCAGATACTTTTTCAAGTTGTCAAATTGATAAAACTCAAGGCGTTGAATGGCTTTCTTGATATAGCGGTTGTCAAACCTGTCAATGTGAATTTGTTTTGTCTCAGTCAATGCGACTGTTGCTTGATAAGACACTTCACGAGTACCATAATTCAAACTTCGCTGAATATCCGTTTTATGAGTAATGCCGTATTTCTGGATGGAATCAAACCAATCATCCGCCACATCCTCAGCTTCGTTGTAGTATATTTTACCCGTCTTGTAAGTATCAGTTTTCTTGAACGCAGGTTTGATCTTGATTTCAATAGGTGGGTTCTTCTTATCTTGACCCGTTGGCAAGTCCATTTGCTTCAATGAGCCTACAAGCTGTTTTAGATACTGTGGCTCATTCATCGTGTGGTAGTGCAAGGTTTCTAAGAATAGCTGTTTATTTGAGGTATCACCATCAAATCTGCGTTGATAGCTTTTCACGCCATCTAATTCAAACGGATAATACCTTGCACCACGCCCAATGAGTTGCGCTTCGACCATTGTGGCGTTTTTATTTGTTGCTGCTTCCTGCTCAATTCGCACAATATCATAAAGATTGAGAACATCCCATCCTTCAGTCAACTTAGCGACCGCAAAGACCACACGTTTAAGGTTATTAGGACTTTCAAGTGTGTTGAGTGCCTCATACTGCCCCTTTTCAAGCATATTTCCGCTTGTGTCATTAGCATTTAACACGTTTCTCGGGTCAAAGTCTTGCTTAATCTCACGGACGATTTTTGCAAGGTCATCTTCATTTTTGAGATAGTAGTTGTAAGCCAATTCCAAAGCTGAGCTGTCGTTGCTATCTAGGACTTGTTGGCGCTTGATAAATGCGAGCAAATCCGTAACGTTGAGATTTTGAATCAGCTCATTAAAGACCTTGTTGGCTTCCAGTGATACCGCAACTTTTGCGGACTTAAACATAATCACGGGCTTAAATGTTCCTGTGACACCCTCGGCATAAGCACGGTATTTTCTAAACTGCGAAAGCAAGACCACGTTTAGCATTTTATCTTGGTCGCTTGCGGACGTTTCAATTCGCTTAACCTGCTTGGAATAGCCATCAAACATGAATTGATTTAACGGATAGCGATAGACCACCTTGTCCCGATATTTGTTATAGATGACTTCCTTATCAAAATCCACTGTTGCTGTAAATTCAAGAAGTAGGTTCTTTTGTTCCTTGTCATCTCGAGCACGCAAAATTTTGTTAATGGCTGATTCCCAAGTGTTTTCAGCTTCTTTTTCAGACTTGGTACTTGCGGAATAATGATGTGCTTCATCCGCTAAGATCGCCACTGGTTGATTCTCATAGTCTGAAAGACCCATGGTATTTTCTTTCAAGACAAACAGGTCATCCGATACTTTTTGAACCGAAGATAGCTTAATGTAAATGGTGTTGTCTTGTTGAATCCGTGGGAAACGTTCGACTTGCTTAATGAAAATATGCTTGCCGTCGATTTCAATTTTGTCTTGGAACAGGTATTTTTCACTATTTTCGTTGACCAAATTGTCCTTTGTTTTCATCAAGACTGAGTTGGTATTGACGGTAAACAAGAAGTTGCGATAGCCATGCTCTTGATAAAGGTAGAGGATAAGCCCCGCCATCAAGTCGGTTTTCCCTGAACCTGTCGCCATGTTAAATAAAACGTGTTGAGGGTTGGGCTTAATCTGTGTTTGGGTATAGTGATAGTTTCGGATAGCTTCATCCTGATAAGTACGCAAAGTATGAATTAAGTTTGCGTTGATATACTCAGGAATGATATAACCTTGGTGCTGACTGAACAAGTCTTTTTCTGCTTGTTCAGCCTGATCCACAAGGGGAAATTGACGAGCGTTTGCGGGTGCTTTCTTTGCTTTTGCCATCCTAGTCACCACCTTCATAGAAATTCTTGTTGAAGGTGTAGTCTTCATCAGAGATTAAGTCACGGACGTTCTTATCGTCAATTTCTGAGTAGTTGTAGTAAAGTCCATTCTTATCAAGAAGTTTCACAAGTAGACGTTTATTTTCGTCAAATCCTTGTAACCAATCAATCTTGGACAAGTCGGCACGGAATGAAATATCAGCAGGTTCATCCGTATCAGTACC
>SKEL01001462.1_pt1 | contig 20797 bp, 14 predicted proteins | sample 4826741 | NCBI WGS metagenome assembly SKEL01 (sample SAMN11008810, study PRJNA524170) | human gut metagenome | biome: Human fecal sample; material: Feces; isolation source: fecal sample from pouch patient p33 | host: Homo sapiens | place: Israel: Tel-Aviv | collected 2016-03-22
CACGATGATCGCGTATTTGATGAGGTCGGCCATCTGCTTTGCCTCAACAGCTGCAGCGCCGGTACTCATGGCACTCATGGTCTGATTGCCGACCAGAATGCTTCGAAGGACAATCTGCAGCGGCTGCAGACTTTCGCTTCGGATATAAATCAATGCATTAAAGTAGGAGTTCCACTGTCCTACTGCTGCCCACAGGGCAATAACAGCGATAACGGCTTTGGAAAGCGGAAGCACAATCTTGAAGAAGAATCCAAGGTATCCACATCCATCCAGCTGCGCCGCCTCCCAGAGATCCTCCGGGATACTGTTGTTGAAGAACGTTCGTCCTACGATGATGTAATACGTTACAACGGAGAACGGAACAACCATAACCCAGAAGGTGTCCAGCAGATGAAATCTCTGTACTGCCAGGTAGGTTGGGATCAGACCGCCGGTGAAGAACATCGGGATCAGGTAAAATGCTGTGAAAAATCTTCTTCCATACAAATGCTTTCTGGAAAGCGCGTAGGAAGCCGGAATATTGACAACGAGTGTCACAAGCGTTCCCATAATTACGTAAGCAATCGTATTACGGTAGCCGGTCCACAGCTTTGCATAGCTCGCCAGCTGTTTGTATCCTTTGAAGTTAACTCCTTTTGGAAGGAACATAATCTGTCCGTTGGATACGGCTGCCGGATCACTGAACGATGCAATGACGATGAAGTACATCGGATACAGGGTGATGATGATCAGAAGCACGCCGATCGTATACAGGATGATATCGAAAATCCAGTCTTCTCTGGATTTCTTTACTTTATTTGTTGATACTGCTTTTGCTTTACTCATATCTTTGCTCTCCATTCCTATGTAGGCTCAAAATTCTGTCAGATCAGTGAGGTATCACTCATTTTACTGGAAATGAAGTTGACTGCCAGAAGAAGAACCAGGTTGATAATGTTGTTAAACAGGCCAATTGCAGCGGAAAGGCTGTACTGGCTGCTCACAAGACCCATCTTATACACATAGGTGGAAATGATCTCACTTGAGGTACTGTTCAGTGTATTCTGCAGCAGGTAAACCTTCTCAAATCCAACGCTCATGACGCTTCCCATTCTCATGATAAACATGATGGTTGCCGTCGGCAGCAGAGCCGGAACGTCGATGTGGATCATTTTGTGCCATTTGTTGGCGCCGTCCATCGTTGCCGCTTCATACAGGGTCGGGTCTACAGAGGAAAGTGTTGCGATATAGAGGATACTGTCCCATCCTACATGCTGCCATGCCTCAGACCATACATAAATGTGCGGGAATGCTTTTGCACTTCCCATCAGGTTCGGGAGCTTGAATCCAAGCAGTCCGACCAGCTTTGCGATAATACCTGTACTTGGGGAAAGAAACAGGATCAGCATTCCGGCCATAACAACGGTGGAGATGAAGTGCGGCAGATAGGTTGATACCTGGAAGAATTTTTTAAACTTCTGTGCCTTCATCTGGTTAACCAGCAGTCCCATGATAACCGGAAGCGGGAATGTTACCGCGATGGTGTAAAGACTGATGATAATTGTGTTTTTAATGGTCAGACCGAACTGATAGGAGTTAAAGTACTGTTTGAAGTATTTCAGTCCAGCCCAGCTGCTTCCCATAATTCCATCCGCAGGTGTAAAGTTTTTAAATGCAATCACAATTCCGTACATCGGGTAGTACGTAAACAGTGCAAAAATGATAATAGAAGGAATCATCAGTAAATATAATGGCCTGCTTCTTCTCACTCCCTCTACAAATCCTATGGAACTCTTCTTTTTGGTTTTACTATGGTTGGCGCTCACATATCATCCCTTCTTTCCTTTAAATTTTTCGTAACTGTTCAGAGTCCCATCTCGATTTTTCTTCCATTTCGCATGGCTCTGAATCGTTACAATTTTTCTTTTTCATGCTCTCGTTTCAACCGATGAACATATTATACAAAAAAGAGGGGCGTTTTTCTATCATTTTCCGGCAGTCTGTATATTAAAAAAGAGATGTCTTTTCACATCTCTTTTTTAATCAGAACGTTTTTTTGTTATTGACATCGTTTTTTTGTTATTTTTGTCTGCTCCGGTACTCATTTGGTGTACATCCGACCAGCTCCCGGAACGTTTTACTGAAATAAGAAAAATTTCCATAGCCGACTTCCATCGCAATTTTGCTAATCGGAAGCGATGAACTGCGCAAATACTCCTTTGCCCGCTCAATGCGCCGCTCAGCAATATAATTCGGAAGCGACATTCCCGTTGTTTTCATAAAAATTTTGGAAACGTAGTCCTCTGAGAGGAACACTTTTCCTGCAAGCACGGATCTTGAAAGATCCTCGTTCAGATTCTGTTCGATATAGTCTTTTAGCTGCTCCACCACATTGTCACTGCGGGATTCGTTCTTTTTCTGACCTTCCAGCACATCAAACAGATAATCGATGAACGCATGGGCACCTACCACAGAGAGAACCGCCTCTCTCCGTTTCGTTTCATACTCTTCACTGTCAAAAATCTGTCCGAAAACGATATTGCTCTCTTTTAAATAAACATATATATTCTGTATCATTTCTTCAAAAAAACGACTTGTGAAATCTTTTCGCAGACCGCCGCTTTTCTCACGCTTTTTCAGATATTCCTGCAGCTTTTCCCGCACAGCCGCAAGGGAATCGGATCGCTCCATCTCAGCCAGATACGTTTTCCACGGCACTTCCTGATAATCGCGCTCTACGAAAGACCAGCGTGTCTCATACAGAATCCCTGTTTCATCCGGCACTACATACTTTTCCATCTCTTCGAGCTGATCGCGGCTCTTTGAAATCTCATCCAGTACCGCCGGTTTTCCCATGTACATGCAGAATCTTGCCGGAAACGCACCCGCCAGACAGGTCCGCAGTTCTGCCAGTTCCTCCTGCGTTCCCATCGCACTTCCGTGATTTCGCAACACAACTGCCCATTCCAGATCGCTGACATGTACCACGGTTTCCAGTTTCATTTCTGTTGTTTCCACATATTCCGTCAGAACATTTGTAATCACAAAATTATATAAGCTGATCTCCTTTTTATAATGTTCCTTATCCGGAATTTCCAGTACCCGCAGCAGAATCAGACGGAAGGTCTCATCCGGAGTACAATATCCGCTCTTTTTTGCCCTTTCAATCCAATACTCCTCCTGCAGACACTGAACCAGAAGATCCTCCCAGAATTGCTTTTCATTCTCTCCTTTTTTCTCCTGTTTCTTCTGTTTTTGATGTTTTTCCTGCACAATCCCGACAATTCTGCGCAGCGCTGTTTCCAGATCCACATTGGAAATCGGTTTTAACAGATATTCCCTTGATGACAGCTTCAGCGCCATCTGCGCATACGCGAAATTTGCATAGCTGCTCAGGAAGGTACATTCAATATCCAGCTTTTTGTACCGGATCCATTCCAGAAGCTCCAGCCCGTTGCCCTGTGGCATATCAATGTCACACAGCAGCATTTCAATCGGATACTCTTCCAGCAGCTTCTGCGCCTGGCGGATGTTGTTCGCCGTAAATACCATATCAATTCCAATTCCGCTCCAGTTGACGGTTTCTTCCAGCTTTTCCACCAGAAGCTTATCATCATCTACAATCAGAATACTAATTCCCATAGGTAAGCCTCCAATATATTTTTTCTGTTTTTCTTCTTTTTCCTACAGAAAAAAGCCAGCCGACAGACTCTTATTTTTCTGTCAGCTGGCCTGTTTAAAAACCATTATAACCTGTTTATTCTTTTCCGTCAAAGCAATAGGTACACATTTTGCATTTCGGCAGTCCGATCGACTCTACCAGATCGTCCAGACGGTGATACCTGAGACTGGTGAAATTCTGACGGCGGCAGATTTCCTGGCACATGGACTCGTAGCGGTCGCTGGTCGGATCTGCATACTCTTCCAGTACTTTCTCTGCGTTTTCTCCCTCTTTTTCCAGAATAATCCGTCTGGTGATCAGATCCAGCTCGGATTTGGAGCGGGAGAAATTCAGGAATTTGCAGCCGTACAACAGCGGCGGGCACGCCGGGCGGACATGAACTTCTTTTGCACCGCTCTGATATAAGAATTCCGTTGTCTCACGGAGCTGTGTGCCGCGCACGATGGAATCGTCGATCAGCAGCAGTTTTTTCTGATCGATCAGTGCCTGCACCGGGATCAGCTTCATTCGGGCAATCAGATTTCTCTGTTCCTGGTTGGTCGGCATAAAGGAGCGTGGCCAGGTCGGGGTATATTTGATGAATGGTCTTGCAAACGGAACTTTGGACTCATTCGCATAGCCGATTGCATGGGCAATTCCGGAATCCGGCACGCCTGCAATGAGATCCGGGTGGACATTGCTTCCCGCATCACGTTTGGCAAGCATGGCACCGCAGTGATACCGCATCTCCTCTACATTGATCCCCTCATAGGACGCAGTCGGGTAACCATAGTAAACCCACAGGAAGGAACAGATCTTCATCTCCTCCTGCGGCGGCACGAGCATCTCGACGCTCTCCGACGTAATAAAGTCAATCTCACCCGGTCCGAGTTCATGGTAATCCGTGTAACCCAGGTTCAGATATGCAAAATTTTCAAAGGATGCGCAGTACGCTCCCTCTTTCTTTCCAATAACAAGCGGGGTGCGGCCTTTTTTATCGCGCGCAGCGTAGATGCCGTCTTTTGTCAGCAGCAGCAGGGTCATGGAACCGTCAACAACATCCTGCAGATGGCGGATGCCCTCCGGAATCGTCTTTTCACTGCAGATCAGAGATGCCGCAAGCTCGGTTGCATTGATCTGACCGGTGCTCATCTCCTGGAAATGGGTGCGGCCGTTGCCGTAAACCTCTTTTAAAAGCTGATCCATGTTGTTGATTTTTCCAACTGTGGTAATCGCAAAGCTTCCAAGGTGTGACTGGATCAGAAGCGGCTGCGGTTCATAGTCAGAGATGCAGCCGATACCGAGATTACCCTCCATTTCTTCCACATCACGCTCAAATTTTGTACGGAACGGTGAATTTTCAATGTTGTGGATGGCACGTGAAAAGCCATTTGACCCGTATGTCGCCATACCGCCTCTTCTTGTTCCGAGATGTGAGTGATAGTCTACTCCGTAAAACAGTTCCAGTGTACAGTCTTTTCTTGATGCAACTCCAAAAAAGCCTCCCATTTGTCGTTTACCTCTCTTTTGTATTTTTTCTCCCTTATCATACGAAACGCATATGCAATTCGGGCGGTTGCCCTGTTTCCACAGTTTTTCTTTACACATACGCTCTGTCCTGTTATAGTGTAACACGATTTTTCCCGGATTGTAAAGTTTTTCTAATAAATTAGATTACAAAAATAACTTACATTAATAAATCATTTTCTGGCTGTTTTCACAAATTTTCCCGGATATGATCGATAAACTTCGTCGCAGCAAGGCTGAATGGCTGTTCCCTTTTCCAGGTAAACACACTGCGGCAGATGATCGGCGGATCTAAGAATCGTCCGACAATCTCTTCTTCCTTCCATAGCTCGGAAACGCCCTGCACCGTAATCAGATAACCGAGTCCCTTCCGAACCATTTTTGCTCCATTTGTCGGCATATTACAGGTAAATCGGATGTTCAGCTTCTGATAATATGCTCCGAACCAGTTGGTAATTTCATTTTGCACATCCTGTCTTCTTGGCAGAATCAGCGGAAGATCTTTTAAATCTTCCGGATGTACGACTTCTTTTTGTGCCAGCGGATCATCCGGACGCATCAGCACCTGCTGCCGCTCCCCTTCTTTCAGACGCACAAACTCATATTTTCCCACATCAACCGGCTCCAGAAGCAGTGCAACATCCATCAGACCACGATCCATCTGCTCCTTCAATACATCTGCGGTTCCCGTCACCAGATCGAACGTCACGTTCGGATATTTTTGGCTGAAAGTTTCGATCAGATCTGCCAGAACATTCACAGACCTTGTCTCTCCGCATCCGATTGTCACACGTCCGTCGATCAGTGCTTCCTGCTCTGCCAGTTCTTTTTCTGTCTTATCAATCAGCCCGATAATTTCTTCTGCCCTGCGGCGCAGCAGGACCCCCGCATCTGTCAGCCGGATTCTCCTGGTTCCCCGTTCAAACAGGATTACCCCCAGTTCTTCTTCCATCTGGGACAGCTGACGGCTTAGGGTTGGCTGCGTGATATGCAGGATCTCTGCCGCACGGCTGATGTTTTCTTCCCGTGCTACGGCAAGAAAATAGCGAAGTACTCTTGTTTCCATATGTCTCCCTCTCGTTTTATTTGTTTCGTTTTTTATTTCTTTCCTGAAGCATATTTGAAAAAGGCTTTTTGCAAACTGCAGAAATGTTTTTCAAACACGCTTTGCTTTTGGGAAAGAATTTTCTTTCTTCTACTATATCGCTTTTTTTGTTTTCTGAAAAGAAAGTATTGATTCTTTTTTTCAAGTATGATACCTTGAAATTATTACGTACAGAGGTTCTGCGTTAAACTTAACGAAAATTTTCTGTACCTGCTTGCTATCTGCAGAAATCCGAAATAAGCATATCTTTTCTTTTTTCTGATTTCTTACGATGATTTTTTTATTAGGAGGGTTTTACTATGGTTTCACTTTTGCTGCCTGTCATTTATCTGGCATTCATCAGTCTTGGACTGCCGGATTCCCTGCTTGGCTCTGCGTGGCCGGTCATGTACCAGGAACTTGGAACTTCCGTTTCCGCAGCCGGTATCATTTCCATGATTATCTCTGCCGGAACAATTGTTTCCAGTCTGAACAGTGACCGGCTGAACACACGGTTTGGCACCGGAAAGGTCACCGCTGTCAGTGTTCTGACAACCGCTGTGGCACTGTTTGGTTTTTCCATCAGCCATTCTTTCTGGGCCCTGTGCCTCTGGGGAATTCCCTACGGTCTCGGCGCCGGAAGCGTCGATGCCGCTTTGAATAACTACGTTGCGCTTCATTATAAGGCGCGCCATATGAGCTGGCTGCACTGCATGTGGGGTGTTGGCTGCAGTACCGGCCCTGTTGTGATGAGCTGGGCAATCAGTCACCTGAACTGGAACAAAGGATATCTCATCATTTCCATTTTCCAGATTGTGCTGACATTGGTTTTGTTCTTAAGCCTTCCTCTTTGGCAGAAACCTGCCGGAGCTGCCGAAGAGGATACCTCTGTTCCGGCGGAGCGGAGTTTTTCCAGTCTGATCCGTGTTCCTGGTGTCAAAGAGGTGCTGATCTGCTTTTTCTGTTACTGTGCAGTGGAATCTACTGCTGGCATGTGGGCTGCAAGTTATTGTACGCTGTTCCGCGGTATTGATGCACAGCGTGCCGCAAGCTGGGCCAGCCTGTTTTACATTGGTATTACCATCGGACGTTTTATCTGCGGTTTCGTTACCATGAAGCTGAACGATCAGAATATGATTCGTCTGGGACAGTTTTTCATCGCCGTTGGTGCGGTTCTGATGCTGCTGCCGCTTGGCGATTCCCTTCTGTTTATCGGCCTGATCCTGATCGGACTTGGCTGTGCGCCGATTTATCCTTCCATCATTCACGAGACACCGGCAAACTTCGGTGCTGACTTAAGCCAGGGAATCATCGGCATCCAGATGGCCTTTGCTTACATCGGAACCTGCCTGATGCCGCCGGTTTTCGGTGTTCTCGGCCAGCATATTTCCTTCGGACTGTATCCGGTATTCCTGATGGCCATTTTGATTCTGATGGTTGTAATGGCGGAGCGGATGCACCGTGTAACGGCGGAAAAGAGAAATTCTTATAAAGCCAACTATTAATCCAATTATTCTGCAGCAGAATGGTCCCCTTGGATCAAACTCTGATATACTGCGTACAAAAAAGTACATCTGATCAGGTTACTCCCTGATCAGATGTACTTTTTGTAAATTTCGGAAATTTTTTCAAGCACGCTCCGCTTCAAACTCTTTCACCACATCCTCCAGCAGGTTTCTGATCTGCAGGTGCTGCAGACATACTTTCTCACATTTTCCGCATTTCACGCAGTCTGATGCCTTTCTGCCCGGTGCAGTATATACAAGATTGTGATAAGAAATACTGATACATCACGCCAATTTTCCTGTTTCATTCCTCAATCATGCCAAAGACATCTTCAATCTCGCCCATATACAGATAATGGAGATCGCCATCTTTATATAAAGTATCGCGCGTAAATTCCGGCAGATCTTCTTTCTCCATTCTGACCGCATAGATTTTTTTGCAGACAAAGGTCAGCTCTGCCTCTTCAAATCCAACCGCATTTCCCAGCATCTTCGGTGTCAGACTGGTCAGACTGATCTTATCCGGCACATCATTTCCCGATTTTGATCCCAGGATTCCAAGATCCTTCCGATATTTCTCTGGAAAAAAGCAGACCGTAAACTCGTCTTCCTTCTGCAGAATCTGATGCGTCCGGCGGCTTTCCCGGATAAATACGGTAATGATCTGCTTTCCTTTCTTTGGCGGTCCCCAGATCGTCCCCATCGTACCCCATCCGATCGTCATCGTATTATACTCCCTTGGCGTACCCGCAGTACACAAACCCCAGCGGTCATCAAAAATAGAAAACACATCATACTTTGCGGTTTTAAAATTCTCCATCGTAATGTTCATACTACATTCCCCTTTCGCTGATTTGCTTTGTTATCCTTAGCATACCGTACGGTAGTAACTACCGGGCAAGAACTTTTTTTCGAAGCCTTGAATTTTTATAAAAACAGGGAATTTTTTTATTTTAGAAATAAGAATTGTATGTTATACTAATGAACGTTGCCACTCCCAGACAGGCAGAGAAGGGAGGGTTGACAGTGCAAGAACTATTCATTTCATTTTTTCTTTCCGTTATGGCAAGTATAGTAGCCTACTATATCTGCAAATGGCTGGACGGTAAGAAATAACTGGCAGCCAGCCTAAGGTTTAAGCCGCCTTGCCCAAAAGGCACAGAAAGCCCCACGAGTTGCAGCTCGTGGGGCTTTTGTTGACTTTGCAAGCCATTCATTTCATTGCCTATCGGCATTATAGCATATGAAAATTTAAAATGCAATATTCTTAAGTTTTAAAAATAAGATTTCTTTTTCATCTATTTTTCCACAACGCAAAAACCGGAATGCTTACACATTCCGGTTTCCAGTAGAGCGCGAGACGGGATTCGAACCCGCGACCCCAACCTTGGCAAGGTTGTACTCCACCCCTGAGCCACTCGCGCATTTATTAATTTTTATCTTGCTAAGTGCTCGCTGCACCTTACAAATGTTACTATACAGGAACTCCCCTCATTTGTCAACACCTATTTTCAATTTTTTTCAAAAAAATCAAAAAACATCTACGATTCACCCAATTTTCACCCTTCTGGCGGATCCAGACGCTTTACCCCCGTCCCCACCGTCAGACCTCGCGTGGCTTCGTACCTGCGGTGCAACGGGCGAAGCCACGCGAGGTCGTCCGCGGTTGTCCGAGGTCGTCCGTATTCACCTCTACGCCTTCAGAATCGCGCTCAGCACATACTGATTATTTGAGAAGTTTTTCTGCGAAATATCCCCGAGTCTGATCAGGTCAACATCCAGCCACAGCTCCTCTGCTGCCACCATCATATTTGCAAACATAATCCCGAAATTCACCTCATCCCACTTCCGAAGCTTCTCCACACTGTGCTTCTTCGAGAAAATATGAATCCTGTTATCATACACCACAAATCTCCACGGCTGGCTGTTCATACTGGATGGCGACAGTCTCGCCGCTTCCAGCATCTGCGTCATCCACTGTCGCGGCACCTCTTTGAACACACAAAGATCCTCCAGCGGCAGTCTCTTTGCTTCACTTTGCCGTCTCGTATGCGAACCATGACTCTTACCAAAAGCGACGATCCCCACCAGCCGCTTTCCGTTCTTCTCAAGCTCCGCCTTTTTCACACGATTACTTCCGATAAAGCAGGTTCCCAATCCGATACTGCACAGATACAGCACCATCTGTTCCATAATATAACCCACGTTCATCAGATATCGTTCTGACTCCTCCGAATAAAAAGCCATATAATACGGCGCCTTCACACTGAACATACTGAGCATTCTCTCCTGCCCTTTTCTGTTGTCCAGAATCGCCATATCCACACCGATGCCCGAAAACAGTGCCGGCATCTCCTTATAATGCTCCCAAATCTTATCCAAAGTCTGCGGCGGAAGCGTATCAAAACAATAATTCCTTACTGATTTTCTAACAAAAATAGCCTCATATAAATTCATACTCTCACCCTTACTTCATCTGCTATCCGTCTGTTTTTGTTACAGTTCACTGCTGAATGAACAGTAATATTTCTTTCATAGCCGGCCGCGGCCCGCTCCCCATTTTTACAGAAGCAACGCCGCATTCCGAAAAATTTACGTTTAATCTTCCGCATTCGACAGAAATACGGAAATTCTCCCTCTTAATCGCAAATATTTTTCAATTTCCAGCTCATCCATTTTTACTCTGTAATAATATTGTAACATATCCAAAAACTTTTTCAAGGGAAAAACGCGCCAAATTTTGTATATTTTTCACACATATTTCCCATCAAATTTATGCAACTTTAAAACCTGTGCTTACGCTTCCGCGGTCAGCTTCTCCAGCTCCTCCACATAAGAAGCAAACACATCCAGCGCCTCTTCCACCGGCTCCGGCTTCGTCATATCGACGCCGCAGATCTTCAAAAGGTCAATCGGATCCATCGAGCAGCCGCCGCTTAAGAACTGTTTGTACTTCTCCACGATACCCGGCTCCCCTGCCAGGATCTTGCTGCTGATCGCAATCGCCGCCGAAAATCCCGTTGCATACTGATATACATAGAACGGTGTATAAAAATGCGGAATTCTCGCCCATTCCAGCGCGATCTGCGGATCCGAAATCATATCCGGTCCGAAATACTCCTTGTTGATCGACAGATACAGCTCCGAAATACCGTCCGCCGTCAGCGTGCCTTCCTCTGCCATCTTCTCATGAATCCGCTTCTCAAACTCCGCAAACATCGTCTGGCGGAACACCGTTCCCTTAAACTGATCCAGGAAATAATTCAGCAGGAAAATCTTCTCCTCTTTTTCTTTCGCATGCTTCAGCAGATAGCGGATCAGCAGTGCCTCGTTGCAGGTTGATGCCACCTCAGCGACAAAGATGCGGTACTCCGCATACGTAAACGGCTGTGTATGGTTCGAATACCAGGAATGCAGCGAATGGCCCATCTCATGCGCCAGTGTGAAGACCGAATCGATATTTCCGTTAAAGCTCATCAGCACATACGGATGGGAATCGTAAGAACCCCAGGAGTAAGCACCGCTCTTTTTTCCTTCGTTCTCATAAACATCCACCCAGCGCTCCGAAAAGCCCTTGTCCAGCAGTGCCACATAATCATCCCCGAGCACGGCAAGCGCTTTCTTCACGATCTCGATCGCCTGCTCATACGTATATTTCTGCTCGTACTCTTTCGTCAGAGAAACGTAAACATCATACATATGAAGTTCATCCACACCGAGCAGCTTTTTACGCAGTGCCACGTAGCGGTACATCGCCGGCATTTTTGCATGAATCGCCTCGAGCAGCTTGTCGTAAACCGAAACCGGGATATTTCCGCCATCCAGCGATGCAGCCAGTGCAGATGGATATTTTCTTACATCTGCAAAGAATGCGGCCTGTTTCAGATTGGCACCGAACGTTGCGGCGAGCATGTTTTTGTGTTTTTCATACTCCGCATAATACTTCTCAAACGCTTCTTTTCTGACCCGGCGGTCCTTCGACTGTAAAAATCCGACGAAGGTGCCGTGGCTCAGTGGAACCTGATTTTCCTCTTCATCCGTGACCGGCTGGAATCTGAGGTCTGCGTTCGAAAATGCCGAGAAAATCTGATCCGGGCTGGATGCCATCTCTCCGGCTTTTGCAAGAACCGCCTCCATCTCCGGCGAGAGAATGTGCTCTTTCTTGCGGAAGTTTTCTTTTAATATGCGATCGTACAGACGGAGCGGCTCATATGCTTTTTCAAATTCTGTAACCGTCTCCTCGTCAAGCTCCAGGATCTCCGGCTCTACGAAAGAAGAGGCATCCGCAAGAACAGCCATCATGCTGTCCATCTTTCCGGCATAGCCCTGATACTTCTGATTTCCCATATCCTGGTGATATTTCTGGCTTGCATAGACATACAGGCTGGAAAAGACGCGGCTGATGTCATCCAGACCGGAAAGAACGTCATACAGCGCTTCTGCACTCTCTTTCATTGTTCCCTGTTTTGCGCGGAACGCTTCTATTTTCTTCGCAAGCTCCTGCTCTGTTTTCTCAAATTCTTCATCACTACCAAACAAACTCGAAAGATCCCAGCAGTACGCCGGATCCATCTCTTCTCTTTTTTTCAGTTTAATTTCTGCCATATTTCTCCCTTCATCCATCTTTTTAGACGGAACTATTTCTGCGGTTTTTCTTCTAATACTAATGTGCCGCACTTACGCTTAGTTTACCACAATTTAACCTCTAAATCTAAAATTTTTTCTTAATTTTCTTGACAAATCCATAAACCGATTGTATGATTGTACCATCAAATTAATACAGTAGTACAAAAGGAGTGAATGCCATATGCCATGGAATCTTGATTCCTCGCGGCCGATCTATCTGCAGATCATCGAGCGGGTACAGATGGACATCATCACCGGGCGCTATCAGCCGGGCGATAAGCTTCCGTCCGTCCGCGATCTCGCGCAGGAGGCCGCCGTCAACCCGAACACAATGCAGAAAGCGCTTTCCGAACTGGAACGCAGCGGACTGATCTATTCCCAGCGGACCAGCGGACGCTTTATTACCGAAGATAAGGAGTTGATTCATCAGATGAAAAAAGAACTTGCCGCCGCAGAAGTATCTGCTTTTGTTGCCCACATGAAACAGCTCGGCATAACCCCGGAGGAAATCCGGCAGCTACTTGCCGAAACGATTGAGGAGGAAGAAAATCATGAGTGAACTTATAACGTGTAAAGACCTGACGAAGCGCTTCGGAAACCACACCGCGCTCGATCATCTCAACCTTTCCCTGGATTCCGGGAAAATTATCGGACTGCTGGGGCCCAACGGAAGCGGAAAGACGACGCTCTTAAAGCTGCTGAACGGACTGCTGACCCCGAGTGAGGGTGAAGTCCTCATCGCCGGAAATCATCCCGGTATTGAGACAAAACGGATCGTCTCCTATCTGCCGGATAAAATGTATCTCGGCAGCTGGATGCGCGTCTCGGATCTTTTAACGTATTACAGCGATTTCTTTGAGGACTTTGACATGTCCCGCGCCAATGCCATGCTGGAATCCTTAAAAATCAGCCCGAAGGACCGTTTGAAAACGATGTCGAAGGGAACGAAAGAGAAAGTCCAGCTCATCCTCACGATGAGCCGCCGCGCAAAGCTCTACTGCCTCGACGAGCCGATTGCAGGCGTCGATCCGGCAGCACGCGATTACATTTTATCTACGATTTTAAACAACTACGAACCAGACGCATCCATCCTCATCTCAACACATCTGATTTCCGATGTCGAAAATATTCTCGATGAGGTCATCTTTATCCAGGAGGGCCAGTTAAAGCTGCACGCCTCGGTTGAGGATATCCGGATGCAGGAGGGTGAATCGATTGATTCTTATTTCAGGGAGGTATTCAAATGTTAAAAAAATGTCTGAAACATGAGTGGAAAGCATGCTGGAAAAACATGGCGCTGCTGAACGGTGCCGCCATTTTCATGGGCGCTCTCGGAGGCTCCGGATTCCTCTTTTCCCAGATTTCTGAGCTGCCGGATCTGCTGATCGTCCTCTATCTGTTTGCGTACGTTTTGATTGTGATCGCCGCATCCGTCATGACACAGGTGCTGATGATCCAGCGCTACTATAAAAATCTTTTTACCGACGAAGGGTATCTGACCAACGTCCTTCCGGTATCGGCAACGGATCATATTCTCTCCAAAATGCTGGTTTTCGGCGCATGGAGCATCTTAAACGCACTTTCCGTTCTCGCTTCCTTCGCTTTTTTGCTTCTGCCGTACGCAATCCGGTATTTTACCGCAAACACCCTGCTTTTTTACAACAAGACCATGACCTTTTCCGATTTTCTGTCCTATCTCTGGGCACAGATTACCTGTGTTGCCGATGCTGCTTTTTCCCTGATCGGCATCACGAACCACATCGGTATGGCACTGTTTTCCATCGTTGGCTTCTTCGCTTCGCTGTTCTTTGGCATTCTTCTGTTCTATGCCGCCATCAGCATCGGAAGCCTGGTATCCAGCCACAAAATTCTGACGGCTGTCCTCTCTTACATCGGCATGACTACCGTGATCCAGATCTTCGGCGGAATCAGCATCGTCCGTGTTTTCCAGGACTCCACACCGACTGCTGTGGTTACCACATCCTCGGTTTCCACACTTATCATCACCGTGGTGCTCTGCGTTGTTCTGTTCCTGATCTGCCGCTATATCTTAAGCAGACGGCTGAATCTTTCATAAAAATTGCATTAAAAAGCGCCGCCGCGGACGAACCGAATCGTCTGCGGCGGCGTTTTGTATGCATGTTCTGCACTTATGCCAGATGCCAGATATCCTCATTGTACTGTGCAATGGTACGGTCGGAGGAGAAGAAGCCTGCTTTTGCGATGTTGATCAGGCACTTCTTGTTCCATGCATCTTTGTTCTCGTAGTCTTTGTATACTCTTTCTTTTGTCTTGATGTACTCTTTCAGGTCGAGCAGCGTCATGAACCAGTCTTTGTTCAGGATCTCTTTGTAGAGTCTCTCCAGGCAAACCTTGTCGCCGATAGCAAGAAGCTCATCGCTGACGATGAAATCAACCAGCTTTGCAATCTCCGGATCTTCGTCATAGATGTCTTTTGAGCAGTAAGCAGCATCTGCGTACAGGTCGATGACATCCTGCGGTTTCTTTCCGAAGATGTAGATGTTCTCTTTTCCGACAAGATCGCCAATCTCAACGTTTGCACCGTCTTCTGTTCCAAGCGTCAGGGCACCGTTCAGCATGAATTTCATGTTTCCGGTTCCGGAAGCCTCTTTGGATGCCAGGGAGATCTGCTCGGAGATATCTGCTGCCGGGATCACCTTTGCAGCTTTTGATACGTTGTAGTTCTCAAGCATAATCACTTTGAAGTACGGGCTTACCTCAGGATCGTTATCAATCAGCTCCTGCAGGCACAGGATCAGATGGATGATATCTTTTGCGATGATATAAGCCGGTGCAGCCTTTGCACCGAATACCATGGTGATCGGGGTTTTCGGCTTGTTGCCGCTCTTGATATCCATGTATTTGTAAATAGCGTACAGGGCGTTCATCTGCTGGCGTTTGTACTCATGAAGACGTTTTACCTGTACATCGATGATGGAATTTTCATCCAGCGCGATATTCTGTGTCTCATACAGGAACTGTTTGAGATCCAGTTTACGGTTGTGTTTGATCTCCTCAAGTTTTGCAAGAACCTTCTTGTTGTCTTTGTATTTAAGCAGTTTTTCCAGCTCGTCGGCATCTTTTTTGAATCCCGGTCCGATCAGGCTCTCGATGCACTGTGCCAGTTCACGGTTGCAGTGCAGCAGCCAGCGGCGGAAAGTGATTCCGTTTGTCTTGTTGTTGAATTTCTCCGGATAAATATCGTAGAACGGTTTCAGCTCGGAGTTTTTCAGGATCTCGGTGTGCAGTGCTGCAACGCCGTTAACAGAAAATCCGTAGTGGATATCCATGTGTGCCATGTGGACGCGCTGATCCTTGTCGATGATCGCTACTTTCTCATCTTTGTATTTCTTCTTTGCCTGTGCGTCCAGCTCGTGGATAATCGGCATCAGGTGCGGAACAACCTCCTCGAGGTAATCGATCGGCCATTTTTCCAGTGCCTCTGCCAGGATGGTGTGGTTTGTGTAAGCACAGGTCTTGCTTACAACATCGATGGCTTCCTGCATGGTAAAGCCTCTCTCCTGCAGCAGACGGATCAGCTCCGGAATGACCATGGACGGATGGGTATCGTTGATCTGGATCACAACGTGATCATACAGCTTATGCAGATCGTAGCCCTTCTGCTCGCACTCCATCAGGATGAACTGTGCGCCGTTGCTGACCATGAAATACTGCTGGTAGATACGAAGCAGCTGTCCGGCACGGTCGCTGTCATCCGGGTAGAGGAACAGTGTCAGGTTTTTCTGGATCTGATGCTTGTCAAAGTTGATGCTGTCTGATGGAACGATACTCTCGTCTACCGTATCTACATCGAACAGATGCAGACGGTTACAGCCATTGTTGTAACCCGGTACGTCGATATCATACAGGGTAGAATGCATCGTGAAGTTTTTATACGGAACTGCAAAGGATACCGGCTGTCTGACGAGCCAGCTCTCATTTGTGATCCATGGATTTTTCACTTCTTTCTGTTTGTGGTCGACCAGAAGCTGGCGGAACAGACCGAAGTGATAATTAAGGCCGATACCGTCTCCCGGCAGGCCAAGCGTTGCGATAGAATCAAGGAAGCATGCTGCCAGACGGCCGAGACCTCCGTTTCCAAGGGACGGCTCCATATCCATCTCCTCGATCTCGGTCAGCTCTCTTCCGTGAGCTGCAAGTGCTTTTTCAACTTCCTCGTACATGCCAAGGTTAATCAGGTTATTGGACAGCAGTTTTCCGATCAGAAACTCTGCTGAAATATAATACAGCTTCTTACTTCCGGTGTTTCTTTTGCGACCTGCCATCTCCTGTTTGGGGATAACCATCAGGGCTTCAAAGATTTCGCTCTTTGTGCAGTTGTCCAGATCTCTTCCAAAACGCTCTTTTAAGATTGCCTGAATTCTTTCTTCCATTTTTTTCTCCTCGTGTTGCTGTGGATAAATTCCCACAGTGTAATTTGGTTGCGCTGCCGTTCCAGATTTTCTGCGATCGGCAGCTTTCACAGTTCCATGCAAAGCTTTTCCCTGAATGGGACGGTTCACTTCTGAATCACTTTTGGGGGCAGCGAAACAGCAAATATTTTACTGCTGCGCGATCCGCGACTTCGTAGATTCCCTTACGACGAGTTCCCCATCGTATACTTTGCTGCAGGGTTCTTCTTTTCCTGAAATTAAGGAAAACAGCATCTTCGCCGTCTCTGCGGCAAGCTGCTCCACCGGCTGACGGATCGTTGTGATACTGGGTATATAATACTCTCCTGCATCAATTCCGTCAAATCCGGCGACGGAAATGTCATCCGGCACGGTAAGCCCTGCCTCTTTTAAGGCACGGCACGCACCGATTGCCAGCGTATCCGCGGTGGCATACAGTGCGGAAAACTCCGTCTTTTTTTCCAGAATTTCTTTTGTTATCTTGTACCCTGTGGCGAAAGAATACGTGTCGTCCTTCGTCATATGAAATACCAGATCAGGGTCATAAGGTATCCCATGATCCAGTAAAGCCTGGCGGTACGCATTCAGACGGAGCCGTCCGATACTGATGTCGTCCTCGCAGGCGGTAATGATGGCAATGCGCCGGTGCCCGAGACCACAGAGATAATCTACCATCTTATAACTTTCCCTGTAGTCATCGACCGATACGCTCGCGCACGGTTTTCCTCCGTCTGAAACCGCCCCGATTGTACTGATCACGTACGGAACCGGGATCTGCGCCATTTTCTCATGCGGATGCGTAAAGTTTCCGCCGAGGAAAATGATGCCGCGCAGCCGTTTTTCTTTGACGATCTCGATCGCGGAGTCTACCTCATTTGCCTTTTCCTCTACTCGCTCAATAATGCAGGCGTATTTCTTTTTTCGCACAACCTCTTCAATCACACTGATCATGTTGTTGAAGAACATGTTGTCCATGCCTTTTACCAGAATGGCAATCGCTTTGGCATTCGACCGCTTCAGGTTTCTGGCACTGTTGTTCGGTACGTAATTCGATTCGGCAATCACCTTTAAGATCATCTCTTTTGTTTCCGGATTGATGTCCGGATGATTGTTCATCGCTCTCGATACGGTACTCACGCCTACCTTACATTTGCGGGCAATGTCCCTGATTGTTACCTGTTCCATATTCTGCAGGCCTCTCCTTTAAACTCTGTATCTGTTCTGCCGGAATCTCTTCCGGCTTGTTTTCCCGGCCTGTTTTGCTTTCTCTCCGGCGCGTATTTTTATTTTGCAATACGTGCTGTAATCTGTGTCAGCCGGTGAATTCTCTTTGCCATTTCCGATGTAAACTGTCCCGGAAGCAGGCGCCATTTCCAGTTATTTCCAAGTGTAGACGGATAGTTAATTCTCGCCTCCGTTCCAAGACCTAAAAATTCCTGCATCGGAGTGACAGCCAGATTTGCCACGCTCTCCATTGACATGCGAATGAAATCCCACGGGAGTTCCTCGTCGGTACTCTTTGCATTTCCCATATACTCTTTGGAGAATTCGCGGTCTTCCTCACTCATGACATAATACCATCCAAGAATGGTATCATTGTCGTGTGTTCCGGTGTAGACAACACAGTTTCTCTCGTAATTGTGCGGCAGATAATCACTCTCCTCACGGGAGTCAAAAGCAAACTGCAGCACCTTCATACCCGGATAGCCGGATTCTTTCACCATTTCGATCACGCTCTCGGTAAGATATCCCAGGTCTTCTGCGATGACATCCACATCGCCGAGCTTTTCTTTGACGGTGTTGAACAGATCCATGCCCGGTCCTTTTTCCCAGTGGCCGCGCTCTGCCGTCTGATCACCGAACGGGATGGAATAATATTCATCAAATCCGCGGAAATGGTCGATGCGGACAGTATCGTACAGTTTAAACACGTGAGCCAGACGTAACAGCCACCATGCATAACCTGTGCTCTTATGATAGTCCCATTTGTATAACGGGTTGCCCCAGAGCTGTCCGGTTGCGGAGAACGCATCCGGCGGGCATCCGGCAACTGCTTTTGGCTGGTTGTCCGCATCAAACTGGAACAGAACCGGATTTGCCCAAGTATCGGCACTGTCAAATGCAACATAAATCGGAATATCACCGATGATACGGATACCCTTTTCATTTGCGTATGCCTTCAGTGCTTTCCACTGTTTCAGGAACATAAACTGCTGGAATTTGTAAAATGCAATCTCCTCGGCAAGTTCTTCCCGTTTCTGATTCAGTGCTGCTTCTTCTCTGTCCTTTAATTCTGCCGGCCACTCACTCCAGCTGATTCCGCCGAGTGCATCCTTAATCGCCATATACAGCGCATAATCTTCCAGCCAGTAACCATTTTCCGATACAAATGCATCATATACGTCATCTGCCGCAAATCTTTCAAATGCTTTTCTGAGTACTTTGAAACGGGACAGATAAATCTTTTCGTAATCAATATACTCCGCATTGTCACCGAAATCGCACGCATCACACTCTTCTTCTGTCAGAAGTCCCTCTTTTACCAGGGTCTCCAGATCAATAAAATATGGATTTCCTGCAAAAGTAGAGAACGACTGGTACGGCGAATCTCCATATCCCGTCGGTCCAAGTGGAAGAATCTGCCAGTAGCTCTGGCCGGCCTCCTCCAGGCGATCCACAAATTCATACGCTTCTTTCGAAAAACATCCGATTCCATATCGGGACGGCAGCGAAGCTACCGGAAGTAAAATACCACTTGCTCTCATTTTTTAACCCTTTCTCCTTGTCGTTTTTTCTATCCATCCGACCCCACAAATACATAATTCCTGTTCACGGATACGCAGCAAATTGTAACTTATACAGCCCTTCTAGCCAGCTCATTTTGTTTCGTAAAAACAGGGCTGCCTGTATCTCGTCTGTATTTCCGGAAACGGTGTCGGTAACGTTTCCGGAACTCGTTATATTTACAATACCATACTCTGCATTAAAAAACAACCCCCAACCCCCTTATCATATTTACCAAATATTGAATACTCTGTTTATTCAAAACAACGAATTTGCATTTTTGTAACGATGCAAAACCATACCGCAAAAGACAGCATGCGGGAACGGAACCACTTTGGGCACTTAAAAATCATGAATTTTTCAAGCCTCCCATATAGGTTCTGTCCCCGCATGCTGTCTTTTGCGGTATCTGTTTTTCACTTAAAACTCCAGAATAATCTTTGTTCCGGTTCCAAGTGTACTCTCAATTTTAATCTTCGCATCATGAAGAATCGCTCCATGCTTCACAATGGAAAGTCCAAGTCCGGTACCTCCCGTTTCGCGGGAATGACTCTTATCCACACGATAGAACCGTTCAAAGATCCGCTCCTGATCTTCCTTTGCAATTCCAATTCCGGTATCTGCCACAGATACCACTGCCCGTCCGTTTCTTCCGCGTGAAACCGTCACTTCAACTTCACCGTCCTTGCGGTTGTACTTGATCGCATTGTCGCAGAGATTGTAGATCATCTCATAAAGAACCTGCCGTGCACCTTTGATCCGGCAGCTCTCTCCTCTCAGTGTCATCTTCACCTGCTGCTCCTTTGCCCGTATGGAAAGATGTCCCTCGACATCACGGCAGATCTGCATCAGATCCACTTCCTCCATCGGGATCGACTGGTCGTTCTCGTCCAGTCTGGACAGCTTGATAATATCCTCGACAAGAGAGCTTAACCGGCTCGCCTCACTGTGGATTCTGCCCGCAAATTTGGGAATATCCTCCGGTTTTACCATGTTGTTTTCGATGATCTCCGCATATCCGGAAATCGACATCAGCGGTGTTTTCAGCTCATGTGACACATTGGCTGAAAACTCACGGCGCATCACCTCGGCTTTCTGTTTTTCCGTCACATCCAGCACCAGGATTACCGCACCGGATACAACACGGTCCACACGCACCGGATTTGCAAGAAGCTGATAGACTCGTCCATTTATCTCC
>SKEL01001498.1_pt1 | contig 20426 bp, 20 predicted proteins | sample 4826741 | NCBI WGS metagenome assembly SKEL01 (sample SAMN11008810, study PRJNA524170) | human gut metagenome | biome: Human fecal sample; material: Feces; isolation source: fecal sample from pouch patient p33 | host: Homo sapiens | place: Israel: Tel-Aviv | collected 2016-03-22
AATACTCGGAAAATTCACCCTCCTGCTTAAGAAAATCTCCTTTCATCCGATTTTCTTAGCAGTAGGTAACACATGAATTTTCTCGTATTTGACCAAGTTGATTGATAACCTTTTGCTTGTAGCTGTTCGACCCTTCTCACAACCTTTATCGTGCAAAGCTTTTTCGGTGTGCGCGACGTCGTTTTTCTTCTAATTCTTTTTCCTTTTCTTCCATTGGTTCAATATAAACTTTTTTCACCAATTTAGCCGTACCTAACGCAGCTAAAACAGTTGCCGCAGTACCTGTTAAAAATCCACTAAAAAATTTTTTCATTGCAATCACCTCATTTATTTCTTGCCTCTATTATAACAAAAGATAATATATAACTCCATTTATATCTCATGAATTTAACAAAAAATGAAAGCATTTAATTTTTTTAAGAGAAAGCTATTGAAAATATTTAGTAAATAAACTATAATAAATTTACTAAAACTTTTACAAGTGAGGCGTTCATAATGGAAAATGAATTAAAAGCAATCTTTACTGAACAATTTGGCGTTGCACCAACTGGAAGTTACTTTGCACCAGGTCGGATTAATTTGATTGGTGAGCATACCGATTATAATGGGGGACATGTCTTCCCAGCTTCAATTACAATTGGTACATACGGTCAAGCGCGAAAACGAGAAGATCAGAAAATTCGATTATATTCTGCTAACTTCCCAGAAAAAGGGATTATTGAATTTGAATTAGAAGATTTAAGCTATCAAAAAGTGCATGATTGGGCCAATTATCCTAAAGGGGTGGTGAAGTTCTTAATCGAAGCTGGTGGTAAAATTGATTCAGGTTTTGAAATTGCCTATAACGGAAATATTCCAAACGGTGCCGGGCTTTCTTCATCTGCATCGATTGAGCTATTAACCGGGGTTATTTTACGTGATTTATTTGACTTACCATTTGAAATGTTAGATTTAGTAAAAATTGGTAAAAAAGTTGAAAATAAATTTATCGGTGTAAATTCAGGTATTATGGATCAGTTCGCTATTGGTATGGGCAAAAAAGATCATGCCTTATTACTAGATACCAATACTTTAGAATATGAAGTGATTTCAGCAGCGTTCGGTGAATATGTCGTAGCGATTATGAATACGAATAAACGTCGAGAATTAGCAGACTCTAAATATAATGAACGTCGCGCTGAATGTGAAGAAGCTTTATCCCGTCTACAAAAGAAATTAGATATTCAATCATTAGGTGACTTAGATGAAGCAACCTTTAATGCAAATACAGATTTAATTGGGGATGCAACCTTAATCAAACGGGCGAAACATGCAGTAACTGAAAATCAAAGAACATTAAAAGCAAAAAATGCATTACAAACTGGAGATTTAGTAAAATTTGGGTTATTATTAAACCAATCACATGAATCTTTGCAATATGATTATGAAGTAACTGGGGTTGAATTAGATACTTTAGTCGCTGCGGCTCAAGCAAATCCTAATGTTTTAGGTGCGCGTATGACAGGTGCTGGTTTCGGTGGTTGTGCGATTGCATTGGTGAAACAAAGTGCGTTTGAATCCTTTACTGAAGAAGTCAAAGCAAAATATCGTGAAGTCATTGGTTATGATACCGATATTTATTTAGCAAAGATTGATGATGGTGCACGTAAATTAAGTAAATAAGTTAAGGGTGAAAGAATCATGTCAATTTTAGTTTTAGGTGGAGCTGGCTATATCGGCTCACATGCAGTGGATCAATTAATAAATAAGGGTTATCAAGTGGTGGTTGTTGATAATTTATTAACCGGTCACCGTCAAGCTGTACACAAAGATGCTACTTTTTATGAAGGCGATATCCGTGATAAAGCATTTTTAAATCAAGTGTTTGAAAAAGAAAGCATTGATGCAGTCGTGCACTTTGCAGCTAGTTCTTTAGTTGGCGAATCTGTTGAAAATCCATTAAAATACTTTAATAACAATGTTTACGGGATGCAAATCTTACTTGAAGTGATGGAAGCACATGATGTGAAGAAAATCGTCTTCTCTTCGACAGCAGCTACATATGGTGAGCCTAAAGAAAGTCCCATTACTGAAGAAACACCAACCAATCCGAAAAATCCATATGGTGAAAGTAAGTTAATGATGGAAAAAATGATGAAATGGGCCGATAACGCTTATGGCATGAAATATGTTGCTTTGCGCTACTTTAATGTTGCTGGGGCTAAAAGTGATGCAAGTATTGGTGAAGACCATACACCAGAAACACATTTAGTACCAATCATTTTACAAGTCGCTTTAGGTCAACGCAAAGAACTAAAAATCTTTGGTGATGATTATCCAACACCAGATGGTACTTGTATTCGTGATTATGTACAAGTGGAAGATTTAATTGCTGCCCATATTTTAGCGCTTGAATATCTAAATGCTGGCAATGAAAGCAACTTCTTTAACCTTGGTAGCAATCAAGGCTATTCTGTAAAAGAAATGTTAGAAGCTGCACGCAAGGTTACAGGTAAAGAAATTCCTGCTACAATTGCCCCAAGAAGAGCAGGGGACCCAAGTACTTTAGTGGCTTCCAGTCAAAAAGCCAAAGAAATTTTAGGCTGGCAACCACAATACACAGAGATCGAAAAAATTATTGAGACTGCGTGGAATTGGCATGTATCCCATCCACATGGTTACGATGATAAAAAATAAAAAAGTCAAGCGATAATCTATTTTAGGTTATCGCTTTACTAAATAGAAGGTGAAAAGATGTCAATTAGTCAAGTGATTACTGATTTTACAACGATTGCCATTCAAGCAGGTGGCTGGATGGAAATGGATAGAATTTATGTACAAAACCGATTATTGCATTTAATTGGTGAAGATGCGTTAGAAACTACCCAAGTGCGCCCGGTAACACAATCGTCTTTGGAATTATCAGATCAATTATTAGAACAAGCTTTAACAAATCAGGTCATTGAAAATACTCAAAGCGAAAAAGAACAGTTAACGGCGCAAATAATGGACTTTTTAACGCCTCCGCCATCTGTTGTGAACGCCTTTTTTGCACAACATTATTCTAAGTCACCAGAAGCGGCAACGGATTATTTTTATCAATTATCTAAGCAAAACGATTATATTAAAACGCGTGATATTGCTAAAAATATTGTTTACACCGCACCTACAGAATATGGGAATTTAGAGATTACGATTAATTTATCTAAACCAGAAAAAGATCCTAAAGACATTGCGAAGGCGCGTGAAGTTCAGTCTGTGAGCTATCCGAAATGTATGCTTTGTATGGAAAATGAGGGATATCAAGGTCGCAGTAATTACCCAGCTAGAGCCAATCATCGCATTATCCGTATGAATTTAGATGGCCAAAGTTGGGGCTTCCAATACTCGCCATATGCTTATTATAACGAACATTGCATCATTCTGTCTGAAGAACATCGCCCAATGCAAATTAATGAGGCAACGTTTGAAAGATTATTGCGCATCGTTGAAGTATTGCCCCATTATTTTGTCGGTTCGAATGCAGATTTGCCAATTGTGGGTGGTTCAATATTAACGCATGACCATTATCAAGGAGGCCGCCATGAGTTTCCAATGGCCAAAGCTCCCATTGAAAAAGAAATCAAATTAGAGAAATTTCCGCAAATCAAAGCGGGTATCGTGAAATGGCCAATGTCAGTGATTCGTCTGCAAGGTTTGGAAAAAGAACCTCTCGTGCAAGCTTCGAATGAAATATTAGGCAAATGGCGTGAATATAGTGATGAAAGTGTGCAAGTTGTAGCAGTTACGCCAGATGGTACGCCACATCATACCATTACACCGATAGCTAGAAAACGAGAAGGCTTGTTTGAATTGGATTTAGTATTGCGCGATAATAACGTCTCTGAAGAACATCCAGACGGTATTTTCCATCCACACAAAGAAGTTCATCATATCAAAAAAGAAAATATTGGCTTAATTGAAGTGATGGGCTTGGCAGTCTTACCACCAAGACTAAAAGCAGAATTAGTCGAAGTTGAAAAATATGTGTTAAATCAAGAAAATGAGCTAGCTGATTATCATCGTCCTTGGGCAGATGAAATGAAGAAGAAATATTCATTCACCAAAGATAATGCAACGGAAATCATCCGCCAAGAAGTAGGACAAATTTTTTCACAAGTTTTAGCCGATGCTGGTGTGTTTAAACGTAATGAACAAGGTCAAGCAGCCTTTATGCGTTTCATTCAAACCCTTTAGGAGGAGAAGTTTATGGCAACAATCAAGGATATAGCAAAGCTTGCTCAAGTCTCACCAGCCACGGTATCTAGAGTCCTAAATTATGATATGGAGCTTTCGGTGAGCCAAGAAACACGTCAAAAAATCTTTGAGGTTGCCGAACAGCTCAATTATACCAAGCACAAAAATAAGAAAAAAGAAGTCATGACCTTTCGTTTAGTGCAGTGGTATGATAGTGAAGAAGAGTTGGCAGATTTATATTATTTAGCGATTCGATTGGGTATTGAGAAAAAAGCTGAAGAACTAAATATCGGTTTGTTAAAAGAATCTCTACATCATCTATCAGAACAAACCACCGGTGGCATTATCGCTTTAGGAAAATTTGAATCTCAAGAAATCAAACTACTTGCACAAACCAATGAACCGATTTTATTTGTCGATTCAGATGAACTGATATCTGGGTATAATTCTTTAGTCATCGATTTTGAACAAAGTGTGGCCCAAGTGGTGGATTATATCGTGAAATCTGGGTATGAAAATATCGGTATGCTTAGCGGAGTAGAATATACGAAATCCAATCACCATCAAGTAGCGGACAAACGTTATCAATATTTTAAAGCGAATTTAGAACGTTTAAAACTCTCACGTGAGGAAAATTATCTGTTTGCGCCTTTTACAGTAGAGGGTGGCAAACAAGCGATGCGAAAATTTTTAGCCAAACAGCCTGATGTGTTACCAGATGTGTTTTTTGCTGCTAGTGATGCCTTGGCGATTGGGGCGATGCAAGCAATTCAAGAACACGGGTTAAAGGTACCAGGAGATATTGCTGTGATAGGATTTAATGATATCTCTGTGGCTAAATATGTCAGTCCTAGCTTAAGTACCATCCAAGTGCCTACCGAATGGATGGGAGAATTAGCACTGGATACGATGGTTCAGTTAGCAAAAGAGAATGCCCTATTTCCGCGAAAAATTACTATTGCAACAAAATTAATTTTACGAGACTCAACAAAATAAAAAATAAACACGTGCTTTTCATCAAGTGCGTGTTTTTCTATTTTATTGCAAAATCTAGTTCTTCGGTTTGATGACTGGCGTCTGTGATGTATGGTACAATTATTCTATATTGACAAGGAGTGATGAAAAATGATTGAAGTGATTCATGCGGATAAGTTTTATGACCAAAAACAAGCGCTCAAAGATGTGAACCTTACAATTAAAAATGGTACGGTGTTTGGTTTGTTGGGGCATAATGGTGCGGGAAAATCCACGCTGATTAAAAGTTTAGTCAGTGCCCATGATTTAACAAAAGGCCAAATTAAAGTGGATGGACGCGAATTAACGACGCATCGCCAAGAAATTAAGCAAAAAATTGGCTATGTACCTGATAGTCCTGACCTCTTTTTACAATTAACAGCGATGGAATATTGGCGGTTAATGATTGATATATATCGCCTCAATTACCAAGATGTGGCGGCCAAAATGCAGGAATATATCCAACTTTTTTCAATGGAAGCCGACCAAAATACGTTAATTTCTAGTATGTCTCACGGGATGCGCCAAAAGGTCATATTAATCGGTGCCTTGACATTGGATCCTGATATTTGGATATTAGACGAACCGTTGACAGGATTAGATCCTCAGTCAGCATTCGAATTAAAAGAATTGATTAAAAAACATGTTGCAAATGGTAATACAGTTATTTTTTCAACACATATCTTAGCCATTGCCCAAGAAGTCTGTGATGAATTGGCTATCCTGAAAAAAGGAGAAGTCATTTATACCGGAGCAGTAGATGATTTATTGGCCATGCAACCAGGAAAGACATTAGAAGAAATCTACTTATCGATGACTGGTGAAGAAAAAGTAGGTGAGGCACATGAATAAACAACAATTTGTGGCCTTACTTAAACTAGGATTAATCCAAAGCAATCCCCAAATGACCAATCGTCTCCGTAGTAAAGGAAAGTATGGCGATGATTTAATCAAAGGTTTGTTGTTACAAAACCTGATATTCCCGATTTTTATTGTTATTTTGTATGGCGGTATATTCATGGTACAAAATCTCTACCAATATCCCGGACAATTTAATGGTTTGTTTTTGGTTTTAGTAGGCATTTCGCTATCTCAAGGCATTTCGCTCATTTACAATACTTTCTTTGATAATAATGATTTTGACCATTATAAAACCTTGCCCATTCCGCTAAATTTAGTGATATGGAGCAAGTCTTTTATTACAGTCTTTACGATAATCATCTATCTGTTCCCTTGTTTAGCTGCCTTTATAAACTACAGTCTACACTCAGGGACGAATCCTGTACTTGCTATCATTCTTTCCATCTTTTTATGGATTGTACTTATCGTTTTTATATTCTTGCTTTCATTATTGCTGCTTTTTGGTTTGAGTTTGATTCCGGCTTTCAAGCATCGCCTCAAACAAGTAGCAAAGGTTATGATGATTCTTACCTCAGTATTAGTCGTGATTGCCATCTTAATGAATAGTTACACAGCGCAAAATTTAGAAGCTGCACCAGTTTTCTTTATCCGTCCATTGTTGTTTGCACTAGCACAACCTTTTGCCATTTCAGGAGTGAGCAGTCTGCTTGGCCTTGTGATGGTGGTTGCATTGATGGTCATTCTTACACGTAGCAAAATCTATCCATTATTGAGCCAAAATGAAGTCAATGTCGTAACCAAAGCGACGAAAAAAGCAGTTGGTCAAAAAGACAACGCCCATTCTATTCTTTGGCGCTATCAATGGCGATTAATAGGAGAAAGTACTTTATTATTTCAAATTTTTAGTGCGACAATTTTATTACCATTATTTTTTGGCTTTAGTTTTATGCAGGTAATAGCAGAATTAAAAGCTGGCACTGAGTATTATGGCATCTTTTTATTGGTAGGTGTATTATTGGCTAGCTTAATTGTTACACCAAATAGTTTACCGGCCATCTTAGTTTCGCTTGAACGGCAAAATTTTCACTTTTTGGCTACTACACCACAAGATATAAAAAAATATTTGCGCTTGAAATTCCAATTTATCTTAATTATTCAAGGAGCGCTAACACTTCTTATTCTACTTGGAATTGCATTGGTTGGTAAATTTACGTTATTAAGTGCAACCGTATTTGTTTTAGGCGGTGTTTTATATACGATTCCAGCAACAGCCAATTATTTACTAAAAGATTATCGTCAACCGTTCTTTGAGTGGAGTGATTATATCCAGTTAATTAATCGTGGTCGAAGTAATGCCAAGATGGTTTTAATTATGTTTGCTAAATGGATTGCGACAATTATCGCAGTGGTGGTTGCGGTTGTTTTAGTTGCACTTTTTGGTGCTTTTTGGCCTAATATGCTCTTGTCATTACTAGTCGTTGGAGGAATTCTTGCAATGTATATTTGGCAGATTCTAAAATGGCAAAAAATCTAATCAATTCAAACCGAACATCCAAACTGTATGTGAATTTGTATACAGCAGATGTTCGGTTCTTTTTTTGTTGATAAAAGATTGTTGTATGTTTACTTTATTGAATAATGTAAGAATTTGAAATCCTTTAATGAAAGTTAGTCATGGTCACAGTTTTCTGTTATAATAGAAAAGACATTGAAAAGGTAGGGAAAAAACATGAAAATTTTAGCGATGGATACTTCAAATGCAACCTTGGCAGTGGCTGTACATGAAGATCATCAACTACTCGGTCAAATTCAGACCACAGTAAATAAAAATCACAGCATCTCGTTAATGCCAGCGATAGATCAATTAATGCAAATGGTCAATGTAAAACCGACCGATCTTGATCGCATTGTTGTGGCACAAGGACCAGGTTCATATACCGGTCTACGCATTGGAGTGACGACGGCCAAAACATTAGCGGATACCTTAAATATTGATTTGGTGGGCGTATCCAGTTTGAAAGTGCTCGCTGCAAATTGTGTCAATATTTCAGAAATTATTGTACCGATCTTTGATGCACGTCGTAAAAATGTATATGCTCAAGCTTTTATTTGGCAAGATGATCAGCTAGTAGAAGTCATGCCAGCCGGACACTATCCAATCGTTGAAGTGTTAGCGCATTTTAAAGATCAAGCCATTTATTTGGTCGGCAAAGATGTAGCAAAGTTCACTGATGAAATTGCGCAGTATGCACCACAAGCGAAAGTGAATACCATCGAAAACTGGCAATATCCCAGTGCAAGTATATTAGCACAATTAGGTTGTACTCAAACACCAGTAGCGGATGTAGCTAGCTTTTTACCAACATATTTGAAGTTAGTAGAAGCTGAGGAGAAGTGGTTGCAGACCCACGCACAAGAAAAGAGCGATCAGGAATATGTGGAAAAAATCTAAAAATTTCATCTTTTCATTCATTACTCGTAGAAAACGCAAATATCACGCCAAACTCGTAAGCTTTAATGCACTTGATTATTTGGTGCGCGAAATTTTTCCAACAGATATGAAAGAATTATTACGGATTGAACGTGTGGTGTATGAAGGTGATTTACCATGGACGAGAAGTATTTTCTTGTCTGAGCTCTATTCTAAAAAGCCACACTTATATCTTGGCGTGTTTGATAAGCGTGAATTAGTCGCTTTTATCGGGATGCGTGTAGATATTTATGATGGACATGTGACCAATTTAGCGGTTTTACCACAATATCAAAAACAGGGAATTGCTTCTTTTTTATTAGGAGAAGTGGAGAAGTTTGCACGAAAAAATGTATGTGTGCAAATGAGTTTAGAAGTTCGTGTGACCAACTTAGATGCCCAACGCTTATATCGCAAATTTGGATTTATTTCCAGACGGCGCTTACCACGTTATTATGATAAAAATCATGAAGATGCCTTAGAAATGGTGAAAATGTTAGATGATTAGCAAAATTGATGAAAAAAATACAGTTAGCAAGATACAATTTTTAGAAGAACAAATCATTCAAATCTATCAAAAAATGAATCAAGCCTTTACGCATGGGGCACCTTGGACGTTGGAACAGTTTATGGCTGATTTGAATAGTACAGAAACCAATTATTTGTTTTTGGAAATACAAGCAAAATTGGTTGGCTTTATTAGTTATCGTCAAATTCTTGATGAAATCGAAATTGATGAAGTCCTAATTTTCAAAGAGTTTCAACATCTGGGCTTTGGCTATCAATTGATGCAAAAATTTCTACAAGAGGCTTTTGAAAAACAAGGGCAAACTATTTTTTTAGAAGTCCGTCAAAGTAATCTGCCAGCCATTCATCTATATGAAAAATGTGGGTTTAAACAAATAGCTAAACGTAAAAATTATTATCAACATCCAGTAGAAGATGCTTGGATTTATCAATATCAAAGAGAGGATTAGTAACAACATGAAAGAATTAATCTTAGCTATTGAAAGTTCTTGTGACGAAACTTCAGTGGCTGTGGTTTCTAGTGAGGATGAAATATTAAGTAATGTGATTGCTTCTCAGATAAAAAGTCATCGTCGTTTTGGAGGGGTTGTGCCTGAAGTAGCCAGCCGCCATCACGTCGAGCAAATCACCTTATGTATCAATGAAGCATTAAGTGAGGCAAACGTGAAACCCAGTGAGTTAAAAGCGGTGGCCGTAACGTTTGGACCAGGCTTAGTAGGTTCGTTACTCATTGGTTTGTCAGCGGCTAAAGCTTTTGCCTGGGCGCATGGACTACCTTTAATTCCAGTCAATCACATGGCAGGACATATTTATGCCGCCAAGTTTGTGCAACCACTAGAGTTTCCCTTAATGGCTTTATTAGTTAGTGGCGGTCATACAGAATTAGTCTATATGCAAGCAGATGGTGAATTTGAGATTATTGGCGAAACCCGTGATGATGCCGCTGGAGAAGCCTATGATAAAGTCGGTCGTGTGATGGGCTTAAGCTATCCAAGTGGGAAGGAAATTGATGAATTAGCTCATCGTGGGAAAGATACTTATCATTTTCCAAGAGCAATGATTCATGAAGATAATTTTGATTTTAGTTTTAGTGGCTTAAAGAGTGCCTTTATCAATTTGGTGCATAATGCCAAACAGCGTAATGAAAGCCTTGTTCAAGAAGATTTAGCCGCAAGTTTTCAAGCAAGTGTCGTCGAAGTATTGGTAACGAAAACCATTCGTGCTTGCCAAGAATATCCTGTGAAACAATTAATCGTTGCAGGAGGCGTGGCTGCCAATCAAGGACTAAGAGAAGCGCTACGAGAAGCCATGACCGAAGCATTACCAGAAGTGACCTTATTAATTCCACCATTAAAATTATGTGGAGATAATGCTGCGATGGTGGCTAGTTTTGCCTTTACTGCTATGAAAAAAGGCAATTTTGCTGATTTAAGTCTTAATGCGAAACCATCATTGGCTTTTGAAAGAGAAGAATAGGAAGAATTTATGGAAAAAGTATTGATAAGCATTGTCAGTCATAATAGTAGCGATATATTTCGGACGCTTGATTGTCTACAAAGAGAAGTGGGTCAAGATGAGCGGTTTGAAGTGGTTGTTTATGATAATGCCTCAGAGGAAAGCTATCGTGAAAAATTACGAAAATATCAGTTTATCCGCTTAATTGAAGCATCGGAAAATCTAGGTTTTGGTCACGGACATAACCAAGTCTTGCTAAATACCTCAAGTAAATATGCGTTTATCTGCAATCCAGACATCATTGTGACAAAAGAAGTATTGACGCATATGTTGACGCTGATTCAAAGAGATAAAATTGCTGCCGTGAGTCCGAAAGTCTTAAATGAAGATGGTACGACCCAACATTTGGTACGGCATAAGTTAACGGTTTTCGATTATTTTTTACGCTTTGTGCCTTTTCAATTTGTCAAAAAGCTATTTGACGCGCGGCTAGCGGATTATGAGTGTCGCAATTTACCTGATGATAGAAGTAGTATCATTACGATGGGCTCAGGCTGCTTCATGCTAATAGATGTCGATGTATTTAAACAAATTCAAGGCTATGATGAACGCTTCTTTATGTATTTTGAAGATAATGATTTTTGTTTACGCCTGAATCAAACGGGCAATCATATTTTGTATTCACCATTTGATACGGTGATTCATTTGTATGGTAAGGGTGCGCATCGTAGTCGAAAATTATTTATGGTCTTTATGCAATCAATGGCAAAATTTTTCAATAAGTGGGGATGGCGATGGTTTTAACATTACCTTATCTGGTGCAAGTTTGTTACGAAAAAAACTGGCAAGATATACCAAATATCAAAGAAACAGCCCAACAAGTCGGTCAAACGATTAGCGGCTATTTACTGATTGATCATAGTTCAGTTGCGCAAAAATTACCGGCTGATTTACCTATTACGTATATTCATCGCCCTGAAAATGCCGGTTTAGCCCAAGCATATAATATAGCCCTTGAGAGAATGGGGGATGCGCAATGGCTTATCTTACTAGATCATGATACCGCGATTACAAGTGACTATTTTCAAGAAGTTTTTCAACAAAGCCAACACGTACCACAAGATTGTGTCGCGCTTTGTCCACTAGTCTTTGAAGAAAAGGATCAAATCTCACCCATTCAAGCAAATCAATATATTAATCGCCATTTTCAAACATTAACTCCCGGACTATATCAGCAAAGAGTCATGGCTATTAATTCTGCGACTGTTTTTCGTAAGTCTTTTCTTTTGCAACTTGGGGGATTTAATACACAATTTCCACTAGATTTTTTGGATCATTGGCTATTTTTCGAAATTTTTCAGCAACAAAAATCAGTTTATGTTCTTGAATCTAAACTACAGCATGAATTATCAGTCATGCATTATGAAAGCATGACGACCAAACGCTATCAATCTATTTTACAAGCAGAAAGAAATTATTATCAAAATTATGAAACACAACAACTTGACAATCATCGCAAACAATTATTAAAACGAACACTCAAACAATGGGTGAAGGTTAAAAATCGCCAAATTTGGAAGATGACTTTACGAAGTTATTTTGAGTTGAAACGAGGGAAGTAACTATGATTTCGGTCTGTATGACGACTTATAATGGAGAAAAATATTTAAAAGCACAGTTATCAAGTATCCTCAGTCAGCTTTCTTATGATGATGAGTGTTTAATCTCTGATGATGGCTCCACTGATTACACGATTGCAATTATTCAAGAATTTCAAAATAAATACCCACAAATTCGCTTGTTACAGGGGCCAAGAAAAGGCGTTATTGCTAATTTCAACTACTGCATCTCTCAAAGTAAAGGAGATTTTATCTTTTTAGCGGATCAAGATGATGTCTGGCATGCAGATAAGGTAGAAAAAATATTAGCTTTATTTCAACTGCATCCACAAACCAAGTTGATTTTAAGTGATTTAGCCATTGTCGATTCTGATTTAAAACTTGTGCATGCTTCTTATTTTAAGTATAAAAAGGTTAAAACAGGAACGATTGCCAATATTATTCGCAATCGCTATATCGGTGCAGGTATGGCCTTTCGCGCAGACTTAAAGCACGAAATTCTACCCATTCCTAAACATGTACCGATGCATGATATGTTTATCGGAATTATGGCTGAACCAAATGTTGCGCTTTTACCAGAAGTTTTGACCGATTATCGTCGTCACGAGGACAATGCGAGCCAATTACAAACCAAATCGTCCAAATTACAGCAACTCATCTGGCGTGTGAATCTGATTTGGGCAATTATTTACAAGAAATTCATTAGAAAATAAAAATTTTTTACTTTTTTTTATCAAAATCTAGAAACTTGTGACAAATGTTTGGTAAAATGAGATAATCAGATAGTAAATAAAAGTTGAAGGAGATTTTTACTTATGAAAGGAATTATTCTAGCTGGCGGAAGTGGCACACGTCTATATCCATTAACTCGTGCAACTTCAAAACAATTAATGCCAATTTATGACAAACCAATGATTTATTATCCAATGTCTACTTTGATGTTGGCAGGAATTAAGGAAATCTTGATTATTTCTACCCCTCAAGATACATCTCGATTTGAAGAATTATTCGGTGACGGTCATGAGCTAGGAATTCATATTGAATATGCTGTACAACCAAGCCCAGATGGATTAGCACAAGCCTTCATTATCGGTGAAGAATTTATCGGTGATGATAGTGTCTGCCTTGTTTTAGGAGATAATATTTATTACGGTGGCGGTTTATCAAAAATGTTACAACGTGCTGCTAGCAAAACAGAAGGTGCGACGGTCTTTGGCTATCATGTCAACGATCCAGAACGTTTTGGAGTGGTTGAATTTGACGAAAATATGACAGCTATCTCAATTGAAGAAAAACCAGAACATCCAAAATCAAATTATGCAGTAACGGGTCTTTACTTCTACGATAATGATGTGGTTGAAATTGCTAAAAATATTAAACCATCAGCGCGCGGTGAACTAGAAATTACTGATGTCAATAAAGTATATCTAGAACGCGGTAAATTATCTGTTGAAGTGATGGGTCGTGGTTTTGCATGGTTAGATACAGGCACACACGAATCTTTATTAGAAGCGTCTACCTTTATCGAAACCATTGAAAAACGTCAAAACTTAAAAGTCGCATGTTTAGAAGAAATTGCTTATCGTATGGGGTATATCGGAAAAGAACAATTGGTTGAATTAGCACAACCGTTGAAGAAAAACCAATATGGACAATACTTATTACGATTAGCAGCGCAAAACTAGGGGGATTTATTGTGAAGGTTTATGATACAAAGCTACAAGACGTTAAAATCATTGAAATGGACGTCTTTGGAGATCATCGTGGTTTCTTTACAGAAAGTTATTCAAAAGCCAAATTTTTAGAACATGGATTAGACTATGATTTTGTGCAAGATAATCATTCCTTATCTTCACAAGCGGGTGTCTTACGTGGCCTACATTTCCAAAAAGGAGAAGCAGCACAAACTAAATTAATTCGTGTCGTCACTGGTGCTGTATTAGATGTGATTGTGGATATTCGTAAAGGTAGCCCAACTTATGGACAATGGGAAGGTTATATCCTTTCAGAACACAACCATCGTCAATTACTTGTACCAAAAGGCTTTGCGCATGGTTTTGTGACTTTAACTGATAATGTGAATTTCTTATATAAATGTGATAATTATTATAATGCCCCTGCAGATGGTGGAATTGCTTTTGATGATCCAGATTTAGCAATTAACTGGCCAATCGATATTTCTAAAGCGATTCTATCTGACAAGGACAAAAAACATCCTACTTTGAAAGAATTTGAAGCAGAAAACCCATTTGTATATGGCGAAATTTAAGGAGAGACTTATGAAAAAAATTATCGTAACTGGAGGAGCCGGATTTATCGGTTCAAACTTTGTACATTATGTTGTCAATAATCATCCAGAAGTGCATGTCACTGTTTTGGATAAATTAACCTATGCTGGGAATAAAGCAAACTTAGCAGGACTACCTGAAGACCGTGTACAATTGGTAGTTGGTGATATTGCTGATGCGAAATTAGTTGATGAATTGGTGAAAGATACTGATGCAGTTGTTCATTATGCTGCTGAATCACACAATGATAATTCCTTAAAAGATCCATTCCCATTTGTGCAAACCAACTTAATCGGTACGTATACTTTGATTGAAGCATGTCGTAAACACAATGTACGTTTCCATCATGTTTCAACTGATGAAGTATATGGTGATTTACCATTGCGCGAAGATTTACCAGGTCATGGTGAAGGAGAAGGCGAAAAATTCACTGATAAAACACCTTATAATCCTTCAAGCCCATATTCTTCAACTAAAGCTGGTTCAGACCTTTTAGTAAAAGCTTGGGTTCGTTCTTTTGGTTTACAAGCAACAATCTCAAACTGCTCAAATAACTATGGTCCTTACCAACATATTGAAAAATTCATTCCACGTCAAATTACCAATATTTTAAGTGGCATTCGTCCAAAATTATATGGCGATGGTAAAAATGTACGTGACTGGATTCATACCAATGATCATTCATCAGCTGTATGGGCGATTCTTACCAAAGGACGTATTGGTGAAACTTACTTAATCGGAGCTGACGGTGAGAAGAATAATAAAGAAGTCATCGAATTGATTCTTGAATTGATGGGTCAAGATCCAAAAGCTTATGACCACGTCAATGATCGTCCAGGGCATGATTTACGTTATGCCATCGATTCAACCAAACTTCGTGAAGAATTAGGTTGGCAACCACAATTCACTAACTTCAAAGATGGTTTAGCTGATACAATTAAATGGTATCAAGAAAACCGCGGTTGGTGGGAAGCTGAAAAACAAGCTGTGGAAGCAAACTATGCGAAAAACGGTCAATAAGTAGTCTGACTGATAAAAAACTCAATAAAAACTTTTAAAAGGCTCGCTCGAATCATTCTGAGCAGCCTTTTTCAACGATTTAAAGTATAAAGTCATTTAAAAGATTTTTAAAGGAGAGAAAAATATGATTTTATTAACTGGTGGAAATGGTCAATTAGGTACCGAATTACGTCATTTACTTGATGAAAAAGGAGTGAAGTATGTCTCTACTGATGCCAAGAAAATGGATATTACGGATGCTCAAGCGACAATGGATTATATCACTAATCTAAAACCAACTGTTATCTATCATTGCGCTGCTTATACTGCAGTAGATAAGGCAGAAGATGAAGGAAAAGCGTTAGATGAAAAAATCAATGTGGATGGTACACGTAATGTTGCACTAGCTGCTAAAGAAGTAGGTGCTACATTAGTTTATATCAGTACGGACTATGTATTTGACGGAAAATTAAAGGATGGCGAATATGCAGTAGATGCACCAATCAATCCATTAAATGAATATGGACGTACCAAAGCTTTAGGAGAAAAAGCTGTTCAAGAAATAATGGATGATTACTACATTATTCGCACTTCTTGGGTATTTGGTAAGTATGGTCACAATTTTGTTTTTACGATGCAAAAATTGGCTGAAACGCGTGATGAACTTACAATCGTGAATGATCAATTCGGTCGCCCAACTTGGACACGCACATTAGCTGAATTTATGTATTTTGTGATTGATCAAAATGCGCCATTTGGTATTTATCACTTATCAAATGACAATGCTTGTTCATGGTATGAATTTGCTAAGGAAATTTTGAAAGATACGGATGTTAAAGTTTCACCAGTCACTTCAGAACAATTTCCACAAAAAGCAACTCGCCCACAATATTCAGTCATGGACTTATCTAAAGCTAAAGCACTTGGATTCCATATTCCTACATGGCAAGAAGCACTTCAAGGCATGCTAGTAGCAGTTGCACAAGAAGAATAGAACAAGGTTGAAATGGGATAAAATAATACGTTTAGGAGGAATAAATGAATTTATGAAAATGAAAAAATGGTTGACTTTAGGCGTATGTGTCACTACACTTTCAATGCTAACAGGGATATATCCGACTTTTCAATCTGTACATGCCGATGATACGCAATCAACAAGTACAACGAATGCATTAAATGAAACTTCGACTACAACTTCCACAACCTCAGTTACCGAATCTGAGGAAACAACTTCTACTGCACCAAACACTGCAAATACGACTTCTGAGGTAGCCGTACAAGCAGCAGTTCAAGAAGTTAAACCAATCGAAGGTACAATTAAAAATGTAAACCAAGAAAACGGTACCTACGATGTTGTTGTAAAAGTGAATGAAAATGTGCAGTCAGGCATTAAAAATGTATTTGTTCCAATCTGGTCAGATGCACAACAAAAAGATATCAAATGGTATGAAGCAAAATTACAAGCTGATGGTACATGGATTGTTCATATGAATATTGCTAATCATCAGTATCATCGTGGTGTATATACGACACATGTATATGTTCAAGCCAATGATGGGTCGTCTAAGGGATTAAATTTAGGTAAAACTAATATTGCAGAAGTTAAGACACAGTTATCTGCAGAAATTAAGAATATCGATACTGTAAAAGGTTCTTATGATGTGGTTGTAAGAGGTGTTAGTGGCTCTGGTATCCATCACGTAAGAGTACCAATTTGGTCTACAAAAAATCAAAGTGATATTAAGTGGTATGATGCAGTTAAACAAGCAGATGGTAGCTATCTTGTGCATATGAGTATCTCCAATCACAAAAATCATCGTGGATCTTATCATACACATGTTTATATGTATAATAATGACCATACTGGAAAAGCAATTGCATTAAGTAATACAAACTTACCAGACGTCAATACGAAATTAGAAGCCGAAATTAAAAATGTAAATGTTCAAAACGGTAGTTATGATGTAGTGGTGAATGGACAAATTAGTTCAGGAATCAAAGAAATCTATGTACCAATTTGGTCAGATAAAAATCAAAAAGATATTAAATGGTACAAAGCAAGTAAACAATCTGATGGCAGCTACGTTGTACACATGAATATTGCCAATCATAAATACAATCGTGGAGAATATATGACGCATGTATATATGTATGGTAACAATGGAAAAGTAAAAGCTAAATCATTAGGTTATACAAACTTACCAGACATCAATACGAAATTAGAAGCCGAAATCAAAAATGTAAATGTTCAAAACGGTAGTTATGACGTAGTTGTAAAAGGACAAATTAGTTCAGGAATCAAAGAAATTTATGTACCAATTTGGTCAGATAAGAAACAAAAAGACATTAAGTGGTATAAAGCAAGTAAACAATCTGATGGTAGCTATCTTGTGCATATGAATATTGCCAATCATAAATACAATCGTGGAGAATATATGACACACGTATATATGTATGGTAATAATGGGAAAGTAAAAGCTAAATCATTAGGTTATACAAACTTACCAGATGTCAATACGAAATTAGAAGCTGAAATTAAGAATATAAATGAGCAAAAGGGAACATACGATGTAGTCATTAATGGTCATATTGATTCAGGAATCAAAGAAATCTATGTTCCAATTTGGTCAGATAAAAAGCAAAAGGACATTAAGTGGTATCAGGCTGAGAAACAACCGAATGGCGTATATATTGTTCATATGGATATAGCCAACCATAAATACAATCGTGGTCAATATATGACGCATGTATATATGTATGGCTATAATGGAAAAGTCAAAGCAAAATCATTAGGATATACAGAAATCAAAAATATTCCAAATATATTAAAAGGCAGTAATGTTAATGTTAGCCAAGAAAACAAAAGCTTTGATGTCGAAATAGATGCTTATTCGAATTCAGGAATCAAAGAAATTTTAGTTCCTATTTGGTCTAAATATGATCAAAGTGATATAAAATGGTATAAAGCTGAAGAGGTTGCAGATGGGAAATGGCATGTTCATATGCAAGCAGCTAATCATAAATTTCATTCTGGATCATATACTACACATGTATATATGTATATGAATAATGGAACCAAAAAAGTGATAAATTTGGGTCAAACTGTATTGAATAATATTGCTGAAATAACTGGTAATGCGGCTAAAATATCAAATATTGACGTCGAAAACGGTAATTATGATGTGTTAATTAAAGTTAATAGAAATATTGATGTAAGTAAAATCTTAGTCCCTACTTGGTCAGCGACTGACCAATCCGATATTATTTGGCATGAAGCAAAAAATATAGGTGATGGCTTTTATAAAGCACACATTTCTGTAATGGATCATCAGCTTCTATCCGGAACATATAGATCTGATGTTTATATTTATCAAAACGGAAATAAGAAAACAATTGGACTATCAGCTGGGATTGTCAACCTCACTAAACCATATAAGATAATTGATATTTCAGAACATCAGAAACCTGAGTTAATCGATTACGATGAATTGTCAAAACATATTCGAGGAGCAATAGTTCGCATTCAATATGGTCAAAATTATGTTGATAAGTACTATGAAAAACATATTGAAGAACTTAGAAAACGGAATATTCCAATAGCTGTGTACGCTTGGGTTAGAGGACAAAATTATGATCAAATGGTTAATGAAGCAAGGTTATTCTATAGTAGAGCTCACCGGTTTAATCCTTCATTTTGGTGGTTAGATGTAGAAGAAGCCGGTTTAATGTCACAAGCAAATAATAATGTTCGAAGTGGTGTTGAATTATATCGCTCCACATTATCTGATTTAGGTGCAAAAAATATAGGCTTGTACATTGGGAATGACAAGTTTAAGCAATTTAATGTTGATACAAGAAAGTTTCAAGGTTTATGGATTCCAACATATGGCTTAGATAATGGTTTATATCAGGGTTATAATCCCACAAGCACGAATATTTACGATTTACATCAATATACATCAACTGGAAGAATTAGTGGTTATGGCTATAACTTAGATATATCCAGATTGGTGAATAAAAACTTTAATTATTTTTTCTAAATATGATGAAAGGAATATATATATAAATGAAAAATAAGAAAGTTGCTGTGTTAATTCCGTGTTATAACGAAGAATTAACTATTAAAAAGGTAATTAATGATTTTCAGAGAGAATTACCAGATGCAGATATTTATGTGTACGATAATAATTCTACTGATTCTACCTATAAAATAGCTGTAGAAGAAGGTGCAATTGTAAAAAAAGAACCACGCCAAGGTAAAGGAAATGTTATTAGACAAATGTTTTTTGATATCGATGCTGATTACTATCTCATGGTTGATGGTGATGATACGTATCCTGCTGAAGCATGTCACAATTTATTAAAAGGATTAGAAGATGGTTACGATATGGTGATTGGAGATAGATTATCAAATGGTACCTATTACTCAGAAAATAAGCGCGCTTTTCATGATTTTGGTAATAATTTTGTTAGAGACACTATAAATAGACTGTACAAAAGTAATATAAAAGATGTTATGACGGGATACAGAGGTTTTAATAAAGTATTTGTCAAAACATTCCCTGTTATGAGTTCAGGCTTTCAAATTGAAACTGAGTTTACTTTACATGCACTTGATAAAAGATTAAAACTACTAGAACTTCCAATTGATTATCGTGATCGTCCAGAAGGTAGCGTTTCAAAATTAAACACTTATTCAGATGGTATCAAAGTTGTTTTCACTATCTTTAAAATGTTACTCTTAGGCCGGGCACAGTGGCTCACGCCTGTAATCCCAGCACTTTGCGAGGCCAAGCGACAGATCGCCTGACTTCAGGAGTTCGAGAACAGCCTGGGCAACATGGCAAAACCCCGTCTCTACTAAAAATACAAAAATTAGCCAGGTGTGGTGGTGGGCGCCTGTAATCCCAGCTACTCGGGAGGCTGAGTCAGGGGAATGGTGTGAATCCAGGAGGCGGAGGTTGCGGTGAGATGAGA
>SKEL01001499.1_pt1 | contig 20412 bp, 13 predicted proteins | sample 4826741 | NCBI WGS metagenome assembly SKEL01 (sample SAMN11008810, study PRJNA524170) | human gut metagenome | biome: Human fecal sample; material: Feces; isolation source: fecal sample from pouch patient p33 | host: Homo sapiens | place: Israel: Tel-Aviv | collected 2016-03-22
CGATAATTGTCCACATTTTTCTGTTACGCATACTTCCTCCAAATGATAGTTGTTTCTTTTATAGTAGCAGATAGTTAGTGGTTTGTGTTTGAAGATTTTGGGAAGGATTTATTTTTTTGAAAAAATTGAGGTTATGAAAAGTTATCGTTTTACATTATTATTATTTGAATTTGTTGTTTGTATTTACGCTGATAGGTGTTTGGGAACATCGTAAGGTTGAAGAATTGGGGGACACATTCACTGGGCTGACCGGAAAAACGAAAGAGGACTTTGGGCACGGTGATGCTACGTTCGTAACTTATATCAATGTTTTTAGTAATCCAATAACTGACTTGAAAATGACTGAGAGTGTTGAAATAGACGCTAAGCAAAACCAGGTGGAGTATGGTGACATATTCTTTACCACATCGTCGGAAACGCCTGAAGAGGTAGGGATGTCGTCTGTATGGCTTGGTAATGAAGCGAATGTGTACTTGAATAGCTTCTGTTTTGGCTATCGTCCAGTTACAGAATTGGCTCCATACTACATGGCCTTCATGCTACGTTCGCCTAACGTTCGTAAAAAATTCATATTTCTTGCACAAGGTATTTCACGATACAACATTTCAAAAAACAGAGTCATGGATATAGAAATACCAGTGCCAAATATTGATGAGCAACGCAAAGTTGGTCAATTTTTCAAAGATATTGATGACCTTATCACTCTTCATCAGCGTAAGTTGGATCAGTTGAAAGAGTTGAAGAAAGCGTATCTACAACTGATGTTTCCAAAGAAAGATGAGACTGTTCCTCGGGTGAGATTTGCTGATTTTGAGGATGATTGGCAACTGTGTAAGTTAGGGGAAACATTTTCAATAATCATGGGACAATCTCCAAACTCCGAAAATTATACAGAAAATCCAGATGACTACATTTTAGTACAAGGAAATTCAGATATGAAAAATAATAAAGTTGTCCCAAGAATTTGGACTACTCAAGTTACAAAAAAAGCAGAAAAAGGTGATTTAATTTTAAGCGTTCGTGCTCCAGTAGGAGAAATTGGGAAAACTGACTATAATGTAGTTTTAGGACGTGGGGTGGCAGCAGTTAAAGGAAATGATTTTATTTTTCAACAACTCAGAAAAATGAAAGATAGTGGTTATTGGACTAGGTATAGTACTGGATCAACATTTGAAAGCATTAATTCAAACGATATTAAAGAAGCTTTAATTAATATCCCAAATAAAGACGAACAACAAAAAATAGGTGATTTATTTACACATTTAGACGATGCCATTATTCTTAATCAAAATAAACTCAACCAACTAAAATCCCTAAAAAAATCCTACCTCCAAAATATGTTCATATAAAACTGAATATTTACACACTTTCCTACCTCCGAGATAATAAAAAAGATGATTCGTTCATCAACAATTATCAAGGAGGTTTTATTTTGGTTAAGAGAAAGAGAACAGAGCAGTTATTTCATGAGTATTTTAGTGAATGGGTGGAGCTATATAAGGTAGGAGCGATTCGGGATATCTCGTTGCAAAAATATTATATTGCGGAACAGCGGCTTGCTGAGTTGGCACCTGGTTTAAAAGTAAAACATTTGGATCGGCAACGGTATCAGCAGTTATTAAATGACTACGCGTTAACCCACGAACGGCAGACAACCATGGATTTTCATCATCAATTAAAAGGAGCAATTTTAGATGCAGTCGATGAAGGACTTATTTCAAAAAATCCAACACGAAAAATTGTCATTAAAGGAAAAGCACCACGTCCTAAAAAATCAAAATTTTTAAACCAGTTTGAAGTTCAAGCTCTTTTGAAAGAATTAGAGTTAGGCGAGCAACTAAACTGGGATTGGTTTATTTTATTGGTAGTTAAAACGGGCCTACGCTTTTCCGAAGCATTGGCGCTAACGCCAAAAGATTTCGATTTTTCTAAACAAAAAATAACTATTGAAAAAACATGGAATTATAAGAACCCCACTGGTTTTTTCCAATCAACAAAAAATGAATCTTCTAAACGCAAAGTACAAATTGACTGGCAAACAGCAATGCAATTTTCTCAATTGATAAGAAATATGCCACCAATGGAACCAATTTTTGTGAGAGGACGTGTCTTTAATTCTACGATTAATAGTCGCTTAAAAGTCTTATGTAAACGTGCGCAGATTCCAGTGATTACTGTCCATAGTTTACGCCACACACATGCCTCGCTATTATTATTTGCTGGTGTTTCAATTGCCAGTGTAGCAACTCGGTTAGGCCACTCTAGTATGACAACTACGCAAGAAACTTATTTGCATATTATTCAGGAATTAGAGAATCAGGATAACGATAAAATTATGCGCCATTTGGCGATGTTGATGTAAGACAAACAACTCCTCGCGGATTGCGGGGAGTTATTTTTTAGATGAACATGTTTTGAAGGTAAGTCTTTTTCAAAGTTTTTAATTGGTCTAATTTATTTTGATGAAGTGTGATTGTATCGTCGAACTGTTTGAAAAAAGTTCCAATTTTTGTTTGTTCTTTATAGCTTGGAAAGTCTAACATTAGATTTTTTACAGCTGGATAGTTTACATAAATTTGTGTTCCGCCTTGTACAATTTTTTTTACCTTTTGACGAAACGTATTATTTAAAGTCGTATATGCAAAATTAACATTAAAATCATCCTTTGGGGAAATAATCTCAGTACGTTGATTGATCACATATTCTTCTTCACTTTCTATAAGCAATGATCGGCCTATAATTGCTCCATCTGATGTTTTATCATTAAGCACCATTGTCAGTTCACCTTTATGAACTACTCTAGCATTCGTTATCTCATTTGATATAGCTCTAATACCTTGATCAACATATTTACTATCAGTTCCATAACTTCCAATAGAAATAACCTTATACTTTCCATCTTCAGTAAAGTACCTTTCGATTGCTGTTCCACTACGGTGAGTAGATATTTCCCCTAACTTACGCTGCGCCCACTCCCCCTCAAAATCAGCAAACCGTAACTTCGGCACTCGTTCATCTTTTCTTGGGAACATTACTTGCAGATATGTTTTCTTCAACTCTTTTAGCTGTTCTAATTTACGCTGATGAAGAGTGATAGTATCATCTAGTTGTTTGAAGAAAGCACCAATTTTTTTTTGCTCATACTTTGAAGGAAGATTAATATCAATATTTAGAAACTCTCCATTACGAATATGGACTTGCGTTGAGCCGTTTTTTTCTGCTGAAATGATCTTTCTATACTTATCGCTATTGGAGAATGAGATAAGAAAATCTCCATCCATGCCTTCAAATAACTCCAATTTATACACACCTTGTGGCATCAAAAATTGTTCTTCATCTCCTTCAATACGAACGATTCTCCCCATATTCGGAGCCGATGGAACTAGGTCTCTTAAAGAAGTTACGAGATTGTTTGTGTGAACGTGGCTAGTTATATTCTTTTCAAAGAAGTCTTCACTAATGTATTTGCTGCCAGATAAATCTGCAATCCCAGTTGCATTAACAGCTCCCTTTGGAATCGTACGAATCCCATCTTCGAGATAGTCTGTTGGTTTGATAGATGCACCACCAGACAATTTCTCAATAACACCAGAAAGCTTACACAGTTCCCAATCTTCACTAAACCCACGAAACCGGAGCCGAGGGACTTTTTTCATCTCGTCCCTCATCCTCCAAACACCTCTTTCGTAGCATCTATCAGCGCTTGGGTTTCTTCCGTTACCACTAGATCATCAAGCATAGCTAATAACTCAGCTTCTACTTTTTTTATTTCCTCGTTAGTATTTTTAATATCGTTGTTTAGCGCCACTAAATCAACAGGTGGCTCTTCTTCGTATGTGTCAACATATCTAGGGATATTCAAATTATAGTCATTTTCTTTGATTTCATCTAACGTTGCGAGATGTGAATATTTCTCTATTTCTTTGCGCTGAACCACAGTATCGACAATTTTATCGACATCTTCTGGGCGCAAATGATTTTGTTTTTTTAATTTTTCAAATTCTCGACTTGCATCAACAAATAAAATATCAGAAGCCGTACGATTTTTTCTTAAAATCAAGACACAAACTGGAATAGATGTATTCAAGAATAATTTATCTGGGAATCCAATCACTGTTTCAATTTGGTGTTTGTCAATCAACGCTTTTCGAATACGACCTTCTGCGGCTCCTCTAAATAATACGCCGTGAGGTAAAATAATCGCCATTCGGCCATTGTCTTCTAAATGGTATAAACAATGGAGTAAAAACGCATAATCCGCTTTGGTTTTCGGCGCAATACCATATTCACGCCAACGAGGATCATCTTCACGATCTTTATTGTTCCAATGAGCTGAGTAGGGCGGATTTGCCATAACCGCATCAAACATTCTTGGATTATCTTTCCCATCTACTACGCCATCTGGCCAGTCACTTTCAAGTGTATCCGCATGATTAATACTAATATCATTGTACTCTACACCATGCATCATTAAGTTCATTCGCGATAAGCGATACGGTGTGGCATCTTTTTCTTGCCCAAAATATTTAATCATACCTCGCTTATGTGAATTTTTCATATAGCTAGCTGTTGTTAACAACAACGACCCCGAACCAACCGTTGGATCATAAATTGAAAAACTTTCCTCTTCCTCACGACCAGATGTTAAAATTCGTGCCATTACGTTAGAGATTTCTTTCGGTGTATAGTATTGACCCATATCAGAAGCCAAGACTGTTGCAAATTGAGCAACTAAATATTCATAGATATCTGATACTGTATCATCACTACCTGACAAATCAAATTCTGGTGAAGAAAGCAGCTCAATCATTGAAATCATGACACTAGCACGAGCTTGTGCATTCGCGCCTAAATCGGCACTATCAAAGCGCATACCATCAAAAATCCCTTCAAAATCGCCTTTTGCTTCAAAGGCAATTTGCTGATTGAAATGACCAAATGTATCAGTCATCATCCCAATATTAAAACGATCTTCATCGATTGCTTTTTTCCAATCATCAAAAAAATCATTTGGTTGAATCGCATAACCTAAGTTTTTTTGCATATATTCTAATGCTTTTGAGGGATTCTGTGCATAAATGTTTTCCCAAGTTTCTCCCCGTGTGACATCATCTAGCCAACGTGTTGCTTTTTCTGATAGGTATTTATAAAATAAAATACCAAAAATATAATCTTTATATGCTGTCAAACCAATTTGTCCACGTGTTTGATTCAACATCGCCCACATCTTCGTTTGTTGTTCTTGTGATAAAGCCATCGTATTCTGTCCTTCTTTCTAATTATAATGAATTGAAAAATTTCATTAGGGCTTCTTCAAACTCGGCGGCACCAAAAAAGTCAATATTTTCTTCTTTTTCGATTTCACGAACTAAATCTGCCAAATTAGGATTATCAATGAGTGTGTGACCAGGTAAAAATAAATCAAATGCCTCAACTACTCGATTTCCATTTACATCTTGGTCAGCCGCCCATCGCCGAATTTTCAATTCTCGAAGATTTGTCCGTCTTTTCTTACGCTCTTGTTGAAGCGTTTCAGTAGTGAAGTGTTCCGTAATTTCACCAGATTCAATATCATCGACAATTTCATTAATTTCTTGACGACTTTCATCATCCATTGGAGTAATATGTTTATCAATCGCTTCTCGATTATGCTCTGTTTTTTCATCCATAAAGTTATTTAACAATTCAACTAACATATCATAGTCAATAATTTCATGGTCAAAAAATTCAATTCCTATTTTAATTTCAGTTAAATCGGGTCGTTCTGATTCAGGTAGTTTTTCTTTAGTATCATATAATCTCGCTTGTAACGCGCCAAATTCGTCAGTATTGGCAATATCTAAGCGAATCATTTCACCAGTTGGTTCATTGTTATCATCTAAAACATCAATCTCGGTTCCTAACTCATATCCTTGCTGAATCAATTGTTGAATCTTACTCTGCGCTGGAAAAGCCAAGTTGACAAATTCTCTGATATCATTAGTTCCACGAGGCACTTGGCTAAAATCATCCCCTGCTAGTTCTTTTAAACGAGCAATTGTTCCTTCTAATTCTTGGATTTGATGACTTTGTGGTTTAGCTAAAATATCATCATTTTCTAAATCTTTAAGTTCTTGATTTCCAGCTTCTTCTTCCGCTTCTTGTAATGTATCGTTTCCGCCTCGTGTATAGATACGCAATGCATTTTCTACATATTCTTTCATTGCATCGCCTTGGCGATAGAAGCGAACTTTTCCATGTGGTTTACTGTCACGGTTCAGCGTCCGATTGGTGCGCGACATCGCTTGAATCAGCATACCTTCTTTAAGCATTTTATCCATATAAATCATGTTAATAAATTTTGAATCAAAACCTGTGAGCAGTTGATCTGAAACAATCACTAAATCTAAACGCTCTTCTTCTTTTCCTTGATTGTATGGTTTCTTACGAGCTAGTCGTTTAGTAATATCAATCATATACGCACGTGCTGGGTCTTTCGCAGAAAGAATACTTGGTACATTGAATTTTTCTGTGTAAGCCTTAATTGCTTTTTTTAAAGCTTCATTTTGCTCTTTTGTACCATTTTTATTTGATTCATCCGTTGAAAAAGTCATGGTTACATTTAAGTGCGGTGCTTTTTCTTTAAAAATATTGTAGTAATGTACTACTGCTTGTTTACCAGAGACTGCTAACATTGCTTGAAAAGTATTTTCTTTTCGGATCCCACCTATTAACGGTCCGCTAGAGGTTTTTTTCCAATTGTCCAAAATGTCTTGAACGACTTGACGACGGTAAACATCACTTTGATAGACTTCTTTTTCATATTCTTGTTCAGAAAAATCACTTTCTGCATTTTCAACGACCCAATGAGGCTTGAAATAAGTGACGTCAAAGCCTAGAACATTGCCATCACCAATTGCATCTTTAATGGTATAGGTATGCAATCGTTTCCCAAAAATATCATGTGTTGAAATGTCTCTTGATGTTGTCACATCGTTAATTTCATCACTATAAAAATTGGGCGTTCCAGTAAAGCCAAACCATGTTGTTTTCTTAAATGCTTTTTTTATTAACTGAACAGATTCACCGCTGGCACTTCGATGCGCTTCATCCATGATAATGACATTCCACTCATCATTTGTTAGACCATTTTTCACCGCTTTTGTTAAACCTTGAACAGAAATTAGTAAAATTTGTGAAGCACCTTTATGTTTTAGTTCTCGTTTAAGTTCACGGCCATTAACTTTTTTGATTCGTTTTTTAAAGTGCATATACGCAAAGTCTTTAAAGTTTTCTAATGTCTGGTCAATTAAATCGACACGATCAACAATAAACAAAACGTTGCGAACTCTTGGCGCAGAAGCTAATAATTGAGCAACTTTAAAAGAGGTCACCGTTTTACCTGAACCCGTCGTATGCCAAATATAACCGCCTTCTTTTTCAATTAGGCCACTGGATTCCATTTCTTTCATACGTTGTAAAATGCCTCGTGTTGCTTGAATTTGATAGCTACGCATAACCATCAAATTATCATTTGATGCATCTGGAATCATATTGACAGTGACTAACCGATGTAATGCAGGAATCCCCATGACTTGGTGAGCAAATTCAAAAGCATCTGTAATATCTTTATTTCTTTCATCACGCCAGCCAAAAACAAATGTTTTATTATAATGTTCAAAGGCATTAGGTCGTGCAAAATAATGCGCTGAGTGTTGACTTAAAATAAATTGGACTTGTACAAAAGCAAATAAGCCCTCATATAATCCATCGCCATGATAGCCTTTCAATTGTTCAAATGCATGCCATTGATTTTGTAAATGTTCATCTTTTTCTTCGATATGCGCAACAGGAATTCCATTAATCAATAACGCTAAATCAATAATTCTCTTGGATGTTAAACCTTTAGGTAAATTATTAAACATTACTTGGCTAACAACCTCATAACGTGAACGACCACCAGCCACATCATCTGAATAAAAAATTTCAATTTCTAAACTTGATCCATCATCCCGAACAAGCGGAATTGAGCCAACACCACCTGCTCCAACCAATAATAATTGAGCATCGTAAGGTGTTCGAATACGTTGTAATTCTTGGAGAATCATTTTGAATTCATTATCAGATAACGGTGTACCATTTAATTTATGTGCATTTGTTTCATTTAATACATCGTGCCAATGCTGCTCTAACTTTTTAATACTTACATTCGATAAGTCTTTACGATAAGTCCAACCCTCAGACTCAAGCTTTTTTATTAACGCTTCTTCAAATTTTGCTTCTGCCAATTAAATACTTCCTCTCGCTTTTAATGAGAACAAATTCTGTAAATAAAGCCTTTTCTCTCGCTCTAACAACAAGAACTTACGCTGTCATACAGTGTAAGTGTAATGAATTACCCCAACTTTTTCAATAAAAAATGGAATCTTTATTGAAAAGATTCCATTTTTTATTGATTAAATTATCCTTCTTGTATAATCGTTTCTTTTAGCTTTATATATTCGGCTTCTGTCAAAATCTTTTTCTCAAATAAGGCATGTGCTCGCTCTAGTTTACTAAAAATATCGTCCGCATGTTTAGTTGTTTCTGTTTCAGGTTGTTCTGAAATAACTTCAAAATCGGCTTCTAAAATTTCTAGATCTTTTTCTGCATCTTCTTGAGTATAGCCTATGTTTTTACTTAATTCATCCTTTAACCTCATAGCCATTGGTTTCATAGAGGCATAATTAATGCCGCCGGAAACAACGCCGCCTAAAACGGGAATTGCTTTAGAAACACCTTTCGCAAAAGTTGCTTTTGTTAATTTCGTCCCAAAAACAGCTAATATTTTTTTCAATATTGGATAATAGAAAGTTTTCATTAGCGCCTTCTGCGGGATTTTCTTTACAGCTTGGATAGATAAACGTTTAGACAAAATCCGAACGACCGAACCAGCTGACGTTACCCCTAACATGATTCCCAAGTATAAAATCAGTGTATTTTTGGCTTCTTCTGTCAATTCATCTTGATTGTTCCATAAATCATGGTAGCCATAAATATAAGAAATTTCTTGCGCTAATTTCAAAGAATAGCCATAGAATTGCGCAATATCTGCGGGAATGGTAGCTGCTATAGCCAGACCACCTGGAATTCCTGTCGCAAATGAAATTGCGCTCGACTGCATAACTGCTTGGTTAATACATTTTTGGGCAGCTCGGTCTAGTTCTTTTTTTGATAAGACTTTTTCTGGTCCGTCATCAAATAATTCTTGTACATTGTCCACTTTATCTTGAAACATTTTTGTCAAAAAAGCATTTCGATTCACTTTGACACCAGGTAATTTTAACGACTCATTCACTACTTTCAACGCTAATACTTCTTCTTCCAACTGTAGGCCTCCTATTTTTACGCATAAATTCTCTTACAGTGTACTCCTTTTATCTTTCAAAAACAACGCCACTTCCAGCGCCAACAAGTCCACTTCCTTATCAAAATCCAACAGCACTAGCTGTTCAATTTTCTCCAATCGTTGTAACAAAGTATTACGATGAATAAAGAGCTTTTTGGCTGTTTGAGACAAGTTTCGTTTTGATTGAAAATAGACATTCAGTGTATGGACAAAGTCGGTATGTTGCTGTTGATCACTTTTCTGCAAAGGTTGAAGATATTTTTTTCTGAGGGTTGCTTGTCCTTCTGCTAAAAAATAACGTTGCAATGTCTGTCTAAGATGAAAATTCGCGTAGGAAGCAATCCTCATTTCAGGTTTTTCTGCAACGAATTGGCGTTGAAAGGCTAAAACGTCAATCGCTTGTTGATACGATTCATGAATCTGGGTCAGACCTTGAATCTTAGGTCCTATTGTTAGGAAAAGTTCCACATCTTCTTGTACTTTCATTAACTGATTTATACTACTTTGTGCTAGGCGTTGCATCATTTTCAAATAATCGCCTTCTTTTTCAGGTGGATCTTCAACTAATAAGACAAAGGAACTGTCAATTTCAATACAAACAATTTTTTGTTTGTCCCCTAAAATAACTTGGTTTAGCTGGTTACCTAAAATAGACATTCTTTCTTGCCTTTGGCGTTCATTTAAAGTTAATGAAATTAGCAAAATAGCATAGGGCTTATCTATTGCCAAGCGATAATATTGTTGAAATTGTTGGAAAACAGCTTGATCCCTCTTTTCATGGCAATCAGCTTAAAAAATAATTCGTTTCGTTGTTGGTATTCTTCAAATTTCCGTGAGTATTCCAATTGCAATTGTAAAAGTAAGTAATGAGCTGTGATTTTAAAATGAGCCACATCGACTGGCCGTAATGGGGCCAAGGTGTTCCAGACGAGCAAATAATATAAAATAACATTTTTCTTTTTAATTGGATAAATTTCAATTGGCACCACTTGGTTCTGGAGTTTCAACTGTAAATGAATCGGTTCTTGATAAAAGCGTAATGATGGATGACTTTGTTCAAGTAATTGTTTTTGGAACTCTGAGGTTTCTTGTCTATCTTCTAAAATGCTAGAAATACGAATTGGATTTTTAGGCAAGTCAAAAAAATTAACTCCTTCAAAGTGGTCATTCAATAACAAGACAGGATTTTGAATGGTTTCTGCTAGATCCTGCAGCAAATGAAAACTGCTACTTCCCGTTTCTAAGATTTGGTAAATTTTATTATGCAATGCGGTTTCTTGCGCATTCATGTCAAATTGTTCTAACGTGACACGACTTTTCAACACGTCAGCAATTTGCGAAAAGGTGTAATTGTAAGGAATTGCTAAAATAGGAACGTTCATTTCATCTGCTAATTTGATTAGGTCTGGTGGAACTTCTTCAAAATAACGTTGGGTTTTAAATCCTAAGGCAGCACAATGGTGTTTGGCTAGTTCTTTCAAAAAATTTTTCTGTAATTTCCGATCATCTTTAAATATGTACCCTGTCGTTAACAGCAGCTCACCTGCTGTTAACCAATCTAAAATATCAGGATTTTCTAAAATATTGACTTTTAAAATCGGTTGGTCCTGATTTTTATGTCCTGCCACTAAGGTAATGCCAGGCAATTCTTCTAACGTTAATAAATCACTCACTTTTAACATCATTTATCCTCCCAATGTACAAATTGTCCATTCAAACTTGTAAATCAATGTCATTTTTAGCAATTGTTTAGCGTGCTGGATTCTTTTATTATGAAGTCGTGAAAGCGCTATTAAAAAGGAGGTCGTTGGAATGACAAAAATTTTAGCTTATGACCAAACGATTTTATCGAAACTCCCTCATCAAACATTGACTAGTTTGCAATGTTTTACGCACGCTATTAATTATGGTCATGTAGACACCCAAGAAATTCTCTTGACCATTTCAACGCATCCCGAACATATAGCACCTAACACGATTATACTCGATGAAAAAAAACTTAGCCATTTCGCTGATTTACCTGTCCAAATTGAGCCCCTGTTTATCCGGTTAGGCCGACGACAATTAACCCTAGCCGATGCCCAAATTTGGCAACCAACGCCACTTTATTTAACACCCAGTAAAACAAAGATAGCTATTTTTTTAACGTATATTCAGCAAACTCGTTTCAATCCTTGGCAAGCGCTTTTTCCTGCTTCGCCGTCAACCTTTCTTTTTGATTCTTATAGTCGGACCCAGATTCAAAAAGAAATGATTCATTTTCAACAGGCTTGGGAGCAAAAATCTTTTAAAATAGCTCTTGATTGTTTAACGAAGATTTTGGGATTGGGGATTGGTTTAACTCCCACTGGCGATGATTTTATCACAGGATTACTTGCTAGTTTTTCTGCATTACAGCAACTTCCCTCGAATTTCCAACAGCTGGCTGTGCTAGCCAAGGAACGAACGAATGCGGTCAGTTATGCGGAAATCCATGAAGCAGTGAACGAACGGTTTTCTCAACTAGTTCAGCGTGTTTTTTTATCAATTGAAAGTGGAAATACAAACGAAATGGCTCAAGCGGTTTCAGCTTTAGAGGAGGTGGGCTCAACTTCAGGAAGCGACATACTTTGCGGCATTATTTTTGGTTTAAAACTATTTTGTGAGGAGAATAATCATGACAATTCAAACAGTAATTAAAGAGAACGCCTATTTTGATTCAGTTACTTTAATGACCATTTCAACACGAGCCAATGAACTGGCTGGAGTTAAAACTGCAATGATTGGGATGGGAACCGACATGAATCTTGAAGTGATTCGGAATGTTGGTTTATATACACCCGCCTTGGATCATGTTACAACGGGTGATTTATTAATTGTTTTAGATCTTGATGACCAAGCGAACTCAGAAGAAATTTTACAGCAAGTCGACGAGTTATTTACAAAGAAAAAGAAAACCGCTTCTTCTGAAGTAACCTATAAGACGTTAGATTCAGCCCTTTATGAAGAGCCTGATGCCAACTTAGTTGTAATTTCTGTCAATGGAAAATTTGCTGCACGAGAAGCGCATAAAGCTTTAGATCAGCAAAAACACGTCATGCTCTTTAGTGATAACGTGACGGTTGACGAGGAATTAGCGTTAAAACAAAAAGCACACGAAAAAGAACTGTTTGTGATGGGCCCTGATTGTGGAACAGCGATTATTAATGGCGTCGGGTTATGTTTTGCTAACGAGGTACGTTCAGGAGATATTGGAATTGTCGGCGCTTCTGGTACAGGCAGCCAAGAAGTTAGTGTCCAAATCCATAAATATGGTTATGGGATTTCACAATTAATTGGTACTGGTGGCCGTGATTTGTCTGCTGAAATTGGTGGGCTGATGATGCTTGACGGACTGGATGCTTTAATGGCTGACGAACAAACTAAGGCAATTTTGCTTATTTCTAAACCGCCTGCTCCAGAAGTAACAGAGAAAATTTTAAAAAAATTAGCTGTTTCAACTAAACCAGTTGTTATTTATTTTATCGGCAGTGAACAAACGGAACGAAAAATAGACAACGTCACTTTTGCTACTTCTTCTCTGGATGCAGTTCAAAAAGTGATTCAATTTAGTCAAACACAGGAAGCGGAAACCAGCCTCTATCAAAATCCGACAGGCGCAACGTTAACAGCCATCCAACAGCAACAAGCCCCTTCTCAAAAATTTGTTCGTGGGTTGTTCTGTGGTGGCACTCTTTGTGATGAACTTTTATATGCTTTAACAGAAGTCTCTGATGATGTTTATAGTAATATTCATAAAATTCCTGAACGACAATTAGCAAATCCTGACCACAGCCAAGCACATACATTGATTAATTTCGGTGATGATCGTTTCACAGAAGGCCGCCCACATCCAATGATCGATCCGACTTCTCGGATTACTCGCATTCTTCAAGAAGCCAAAGATCCTGAAGTGGCAGTTTTAGCGTTAGATTTTGAATTAGGTTATGGTTCTCACGAAAATCCCGTTGGTGTGTTAGAAGAGGCGTTAAAGGAAGCCAAAGCAATAGCGAAAGCAGATGGTCGTGAGTTAGCCATTATTGGCTATGTTTTAGGGACCGAAGAAGATCCACAAGATATTCATGAACAGCGGAAAATTTTAGAAGATTTAGAGGTTCTCGTTGTCGACAGCAGTCATCAACTTTGCGAAGCCACCAAAACTTTTGTAAAAGGAGCGAACGAACATGAGCAGAAATGATCTTTTTAAACAGCCTTTAGATACGATCAATGTAGGCATTGACTTTATTCATGAAGATATGAAAAAACAAGGGATTCCTTCACATCAAGTAAATTGGGCACCGCCAGCCAATGGTGACCCAGAGCTATTAAAATTATTGGATCAATTAAAAAATCCAACACTTTATGAAAAAATCCAACAAGCCAACGAAGAAGCGGTTACCCGCATTATTCAATCAAAACCTATTTTAGTAGGATTTGATAAAGCAATTAATGTCATGCCCGATATGACTGAAACGACCATTTTACATGCTGGGCCACCCATTACTTATGAAAATATGTGCGGACCGATGAAAGGTGCCGTTCAAGGAGCGCTTGTTTTTGAAGGATTAGCAAAAGATCTAGCTGATGCCGATCGGGTTGCTCGTTCTGGCGCAATTACGTTTTCTCCTTGTCATGAACATGATGCCGTTGGTTCCATGGCTGGCGTGACTTCTCCGAACATGTACGTTCATATTATCAAAAATGAAACGTACGGCAACACGGCTTTTACTAATTTAAGTGAACAATTGGCGAAAGTTTTACGATTTGGTGCAAATGATCAATCCGTCGTGGATCGCCTGATTTGGATGCGCGATGTTTTAGGTCCATTACTTCATGATGCCATGACTTTTTGTCCAGAAGGCATTGATTTACGCTTAATGCTTTCGCAAGCCTTGCATATGGGCGATGAGTGTCATAATCGCAATGTAGCTGGAAGTACGTTGTTAGTCCAAGCATTAATACCTTACATGGTTCAAACTGATTTTTCTCGTGAACAATTAAAAGAAGTATTTGAATTTCTTGGCAGTTCTGACTATTTTTCTGGTCCAACTTGGATGGGTGCCGCTAAATGTGCGTTAGATGCTGGGCATAATGTGGAGAATAGTACAATTGTCACCACCATGTGTCGCAATGGGGTCGAATTTGGAATTCGTGTCAGTGGGATTGGTGGAAATCACTGGTTTACGGGGCCTGCCCAACGGGTGATTGGTCCGATGTTTGCTGGTTACACACAAGAAGATGCTGGTTTGGATATGGGCGATAGTGCTATTACAGAAACGTATGGTGTTGGCGGATTTGCTATGGCAGCTGCACCAGCAATTGTCCCATTAGTTGGCGGAACAGTGGCAGAAGCATTGAATTATTCAAAAGAAATGCTGGAAATTACTACGAAAGAAAATCCCAATGTCACGATTCCTGTTTTAGATTTTATGGGGATTCCTTCAGGCATCGATGTCTTAAAAGTCTTAGAAACAGGGATGCTGCCTGTCATTAATACTGCTATTGCTCATAAAGAACCGGGGATTGGTATGATTGGCGCTGGATTGACTAATCCGCCAGCAAATGTCTTTAACGAGGCACTAAAAGCTTTAGTAGCTAAAATAAACTAATTTCAAAAACTTAGTAAAATGTCATTTTTTTGGAGCGATCATATGAAAAATAAATCGATCAATTACGAAGCCGTTTTAGCTCTTGTTGTAAAAATTTTTTTGGGAATGTTCCTGTATTGGATCATGAATGGCTTTCGACATGTGTCTAACTTTTTTCCTTACAATGACGTAGTTACCAAAGTGAATCAGCAGGGATTTTACAAATTTATCTATTTTGTTATGAACTTCACGGAAGGGGAATTTTACGGTGGGCTTTTTACAACGCTTTTCTTACTAATCGGCGGTCTGATTGCTTGGCAACTTTATCGGAAAAATTCAAAATGGCAGGGATTTGCAATTGCTGGTGGTTCTGGTGCTTGGCCTTGGGTACTTGCTTCTCAGCTACTTTCCCTCTTTTTAACTATTTATGTTTTTGATTTTACACGCTTTTTTACAAAAGAAGTGTTGTGGTTACCAACGTTTATTGTGGTGGTCGGCACGCCGCCAGCTTTAACGCTCGTTTATGGTCCTGGCTGGAAAAAATTAGGAACGATTTCTCTGTTGAGTGCGCTTTTCACCTTTCCGTTTGCCAATTGGCTGAATGCGCAATTGATGCCCCTTTTAAATGTACCTGGGACAGTTTCCAACGTTACCACAATGGCTTTTGTTGGCTGGATTGTTTCAGCCATCTGTCATCAACTTCCTTGGATGGTTCCTTCTGTTGCACCAATCGCTCAGAAGCGGCAAAAACAACCTAAAATTGAAAATACGCAAACCTTTCAATGGTCAATACGACGCACTTTTGCTGACTTCTCCGAAGCTTGGTTTTATGGAAATGAGTTAGTTGGGGGTTTGGTAATTCTAGGCGTTTTAACAGATTGGTTTGTCAATATTAATCATATTACAAATGGTTCTGGCTTGGTTCCTGACATTTTAATGGGACAAATGATTGCTTCGGCTGTTGGTGTTTTTCTTTATCGAAAACATTTCGCTGAAGAAGGTTGGTATCCAACGTTTATGCCACTGGTCAGCATTGTTCCTGGTGTGATTTTAATGATGGGTGGTGGCTTTTGGCTTTCCCTGACCATCGCCGTTTTAGCAGGAATTAGTGCGGCCCCTGTCGGTAGCTATATTGCTAAACGATTACCTCCGTTTGTTCCTGGTGCTGTCGGCTTTGTATCAGGAATGGCTGTTGTAACCATTTTATTGTCAGCCGTTTTGCATACATTTGATATTTTTGTATAGTGGATAAAAAGAAGCGAATGACGATTCGCTTCTTTTTTTAATTGACCAATCCCCTTTTTATCCGTATTCTTAAGCAAAAGGAGGTTTTGCCATGTACTCCATGTTAAAACGTGTGATAACGGAAAAAGATTTGCTTCGGCAAATTCGTTTGTTGGAACAGTTGTTAAATGTTCCCCAGCTGACAGCCAAGCGTTTAGCCGCGCAAATCCAAACGACAGAGCGAACCGTTTTTTCGGATTTACAGTATATTCGCAGTCAATTACCCGCCGACTGGTCCATTGAAACCGATAGCAGTGGTATTCGGTTACGTAATCAGGGGAATGCGCAAACCAATGAGCTTTGGTCATTATTTTTACCTCAATCCATTAGTATTCAGCTATTAAAAGAGCTACTATTTACGAAAGAGTTAGTGACAACTTCTTTTTTGAGCACTAGTGGTGTTTCTTATGAAACTTTGAAGCGACATATCAAAAAAATGAATCTGGCCTTACGTGATTTTCATTTAACGATTCAGCTAACCACGACGACCATTCAGCTAATCGGGGCAGAAAGCAATATTCGGATTTTTTATCACCGTTTGTTGGTGCCTTTTACTCATAATAATTATTTTTTTGACGATTATTCTATTCATGAGGAGCATTATTTTCAATTTTTGAAACAAGTTTACAGTAGTGAGTTGACGGTGGAAACGGAAGAAATTTTTGGCGCTTGTTGGTTTTTTATTAACACGATTCGCAACAAAACCAATTGCCGAGTGAGTCAATTTTCTTTTGATTCAAAAGATGTCTTGTTTCAACTTTATCAACCGTCCTTGGCAAAGCTTTATGCTTCTGAAGGCATCTATTTGCAAGGAGAAGAAAGTTTTTTCGCCTTCTTTTGTTTCTTAGAAAGCTGGAATTACGATAATGTCTATGGCGAAACGTTGGCTTCTGCGCTCCACACTCATTACAGTCAGCTGCGAAAGTCGTTACAGCAGTTTGTCACTAATTTGTCCACTGAAGAAGCCCGGCCTGATTTAATCCAAACAAATTTATTGGATAATCTGTTATTGTTATTCATTAAATATACCGAGTCCCCAACACTTTCTGAGCAATTTCAATTGGAATATCAAGAATTAATGACTGAACAAGCCGCGGAGGACCTTGCGTTATCAAAGAGCAACCAAGAACTTTTGGAGATTTTATCTCGCTACACCACGATTGAAGAACCAACTTATTTTCTTAGTTTGGCTTCTTTGTTAGAAAAACAAGCCAGTTATTCTATTCAGGCGCAAACGATGACTGCCTATTTCCTCTTTCAAGGGGAACCTGCTTGGAAAGCTTTTTTACAACAAGAATTAGCTGCTTATTTAGGTACTCGTGTGAAATTACAAGCCATTGAATATGTGGAACTAAGCCAGTTGACGTTAAATGAAGTCGACATAATTATTTCCAATTTTCCCTTGGATCATCTTGATCTTCCTGTCTTTTATCTCTCTTTAATTCCAACAAAAAATGAACTCCGCCGACTAGCAGAGCTCACTCTTCATTCTTATTTTTAAAGGAACTAGCGAGGACATTCGCTAGTTTTTTGGCTTTCTTTCGTCATGAATCGTTTGGTTATATATTTTTCCCCTTCAACAAGGAAAAACAGACTCACAACATGGACGAAAATCATTGCTAATTGAAGGCCATTTAAAGAAGTTGTGCCAATTAATTGCTGCGCTACTGGCCAGTAAACTACTAGCGCTTGTAGTAAAAAGAGGATTCCTAATGAAGCAAACAACACTTTATTTTGGAAAAAGCCTGTGCTTAACGACGGATCAACCAACTTACGACAGTTGATCATATACGCTGCTTGCGCTAAGACGATACTTTGTAAGAGGAACGTTTGCTGTAAGGCTTGGCCCTCAAATTGTAACGCCATGAGGTAACCTGGCACCATAATGAGTACCGACACATAGACGATTCTAAAAATACTGTACTTTGTTAAAATGCCTTCGTTGACATCTCTTGGTGGTCGTTTCATGGTATCAGCACTCGCTTTTTCAAAACCTAATGCATAAGACAAAGTAATCGTAGTTACCATGTTTACCCATAATATCTGGACAGGTGTCAACGGTAGAGGATGATTCATTAAAAGCGCCCAGACAACAATTAAACCTTGTGCTAAAGAGGTTGGCAAGAAGAAGGTAATCGTCTTTTTCAAGTTATCAAAAATGCGGCGTCCTTCTTTCACGGCTTTAGCAATCGTATGGAAATTATCATCTGCCAAAACCATATCTGCGGCTTGTTTGGTTACTTCACTTCCTTTAATTCCCATGGCAATTCCGACATCGGCTTTCTTTAGTGCTGGCGCATCGTTCACGCCATCGCCGGTCATCCCGACAATTTCGCCATTGTTTTGTAAAGCCGTGACAATTCGTAATTTATGTTCTGGCGTCGTTCGTGCAAATACATCGACTTTTTGAACGTGCTGAGCTAATTCTTCATCTGACATAGCATCAATTTCTAATCCTTCAAGGACTTTTTTCGTATGCTTTAAACCAACTTGCTCGCCAATGGCTTGCGCTGTATCTTTATGGTCTCCGGTAATCATTTTGACGGAAATACCTGCTTCTTGAGATTCTTTGACGGCTTGAATGGCACTTTCTTTTGGCGGATCGATGATGCCTGCCAGTCCAGCAAACGTCAATCCTGACAATGTTTCATGTGTCAGTTCCTGTTGTGACGTAACTGTCTTATAAGCGAAACCTAATACCCGTTGTCCTTTTTGCGCTAATTGCGCAGCTTGTGCTTGCCAAGCACCTTTTTGATTATCAGATAACGTAGAAAGTTGTAACAATACTTCTGGCGCACCTTTGACATAAATAATTGAACCTTCTGCTTGCGGATGGCGAGTGGCCATGTATTTATAACTTGAACTAAACGGAATTTTCTTTTCTACAGGGCGTAAAGACAGTTGATCCTGATCGACATATTGTAGTAAAGCTAACTCGGTAGGATTCCCCTGCAAGTCGGCGATTTTTTGTTGGTCTTGTAATTTCAATTCTTGACAGTTGGCCATAATCTCTTTGACAATGGTCATTTCTTCAGTCACTACATCCATTACCGTCATTTCATTTTTAGTTAGCGTTCCTGTTTTGTCTGAACAGATAACTGTCATTGAGCCTAATGTTTCAACGGAAGGCATGCCTTTAATAATCGCATTTTCTCTAGCCATCTCATGAACACCCATCGATAAAATCATCGTTAACACAGCAGGTAAGCCTTCTGGAATCATTGCTACAATTAATGCAATCATCGCAGAAAATAAGAGGCTCCATTCCATGCCATGACGAAAAGTGGTAAAGAAAATTAGGAACAAGATCAAGACCATAATCCCTTGGAAAATTTGCTTGTTTAATTGGTGCATTTTCCGCACGAGCGGCGTTGTTTTTTGATCTACTGACTGCAACGCGTGATTAATTTTTCCAACTTCAGTGGAATCTCCTGTTTCTACTACAACACCTAAGGCTGAGCCCGCTTGGACAAGTGTTCCTGAAAAAGCCAAATTCTTTTGATCGCCTGTTGGCAATTCCTCATTCAAGAAACCGGTAATTTTCTCCACGGCTTCTGATTCGCCTGTCAAAATTGATTCTTCAATCATCAGATTATGAACATCAAATAAGCGCAAATCTGCTGGGACTACATCGCCAGCTTGTAACGTGACTACATCTCCCAGAACCAATGTTTCAGAAGAAACGGTTGTTTTTTGTCCATCAATTAGAACGACTGCCTCTTGGCCCATCATCTGTTTCAGGCCGTCTAATGATTCTTCTGCTTTACGCTCTTGCCAATAACCGACAAAGCCATTGACAAGTACCACTAGAAAAATGATACTTCCTTCGACCACTTCGCCTGTGGCAAATTTTAGAATTGCGGCAGCGAGTAAGACCACCATTAGTAAATCTGTAAAATGTTTGGCTAGCTTTTGCCACGTTTTCAGTTGTTGTTTTTCTTCAATTTTATTTGGACCATTCGTTTGTAAACGTTGCTGACGTTCTTCGCTAGAAAGACCCGTTTGCTTCGTCTTAGTCTGCTCGATTACTTTTGTTGAGGAAAGTTGATACCATTTCATTTCGTGTACCTCCTATTTACTTGATACCTTTATTATAGAGAGAATTTTCTTCACAAAATGGTCGATAATTTCAGTGGCCCCTGAAAAAAATGGGGC
>SKEL01001508.1_pt1 | contig 20342 bp, 14 predicted proteins | sample 4826741 | NCBI WGS metagenome assembly SKEL01 (sample SAMN11008810, study PRJNA524170) | human gut metagenome | biome: Human fecal sample; material: Feces; isolation source: fecal sample from pouch patient p33 | host: Homo sapiens | place: Israel: Tel-Aviv | collected 2016-03-22
CTTCTACACAATCTAAAGAGCCTCGTTCTTATCGTGATTATTTTGGCAGGTTGCTAAAACGATTGGATATTCCCCACTTGGTCTTTCATGGACTTAGGCACACATTTGCGACCCGATGTATTGAAAGCCAGTGTGATTATAAAACTGTCAGCGTCATACTCGGTCACTCAAACGTAGCAACGACACTTAATCTGTACGTTCATCCTAATCTCAATCAAAAGAAACGGTGTATTGATCGTATGAGTAATTTCTTGGGAATAACATGAGTTAGTCTTGGACTCTATATATACATGGGGGACAAAAAATGTCCTCCATGTATGTGATGCGCATGATTGACTATAGCTTGAAGCCTTTATTCTTTTTCTGAATAGGCTTCCAGTCGACATTCTGTTGTAATCGTTCAAATTGTTTCTTGAACCATTCCCCGATATGTAGTCCGTCAATGGCAAGTATCAGCTTTCCATTGTTTGTACCAACTTTGGCAGTAACATCATTCGTCCTGAACTTACGCCTATGCTCATCGGAATAGAGTTCGCCGTTATATGGCAATGGCTTGCCTGTCATTAAATGGGCAGTCTGTTCATGGGTAAAGCCGACAGCAAGGCACAATTTCTCAATACGGAGCATAACACGAAACCAAGGAAACCATTCTGTGGCTTTTATCAACAAGGCGTTAAGCCTTGAGACTTCCGTTTGATGTTTTGTTACCATCTCGTCCTTTTCCAGCAAGTACCGTTGCTGCATTTCCAGCACTTGACGGCTGTAGTCTGCCCGTATGGTCTGTATCTCGGTTTGCAGTGCTTCGATGGTTTCTTCGTGTGTGGCTACCTCCCTATGCAGGGCGGTGTTCTCCCTCTCCAGAGTCTTGACCTTGTTGCTCCTGAAAAGAGAACCGACACTCTCGGCGATGTTGGCGGCTGCGGTCGTGGCTGCCCCTTTCAGCCGTTCGGTCTGTATCTCTTTTTTCGCCCGTTCAAGCTCTTCCCGTGCCGTTTCTTTCCGTTCCTGCAATTCCACCACTTCCGTTTTCAGCTCCTCTGTCTGTCGCTTTATGTCACGGTAGTATTCACGTCCCACAGTCGTGGGGGAACGTCCATCTTGCAACTGAACTGTTTAATCTCGCCGTCCACCGTGATACGGCACATCAGAGGCAGATTGCCGTTGGGCTTCTCGCTGCCTTTCTTCACGTAAAATAAGACCTTGAATGTACTTCGCATACTCACTCCTTTTTTGGTCACAAAATTAGTTATTAGTGAGTTACCGATAACTATGCAAATCGACGCAAAATGCAGAAACAGAACCTTTTAGCAAGAAATCTGCACCTGTTACGGGAGTAATGAAGTGCTAACTGAACTCTTGCACAGTTTGGCTTCATGTTGGCTTTTCGTTGGCTTTGCTCAATAGAAAAACAAAGCGTAACGAACGCTGTATCAGCCAATTCGCTACGCTTTGCTCAAATTTACTTTTTCGCTATGTGTTTATTTTATTCTTCCGAAAAACAAAATATTGTTTCCGTCTTCATCAAAAGAGGAACGTAATTCTTCCAGTGCTTTGCGCTCTTTATCAGTGCAATTCTCATCGGACAATTTTTCTTCAATCAGTTCTACCAGTTGTAGCGGTTCAAACAGTTCACAGTACCAACCATCTTGTGGAATTCCTAATTTATTGACTGGTAAATTTCCCATAAAGTCATTGACTACTTCCGCAAAATAGGCTCTTGTTTTCTCTTTATCTATTAAGACAGTATTGGTTTCAGGCTTCCAGCCGTTTACTTCTTCCATTCCGCTTGGATAGAAATAAATGAGGAAAGAGGAGGGGGTTTCCGTGAGGTCGATGTACCGACCATGGAAATTATTCAGTGCAAAACGAGGATACGTTTTATGGGTTTGAGGATTGAAACGATAAAGAGTATCCGTTTCAAATATATGATAGGTAAATTCCGATGTATTGTTTCCAGCCCAGATTTCATTGTTGAACCCTATAAAGTTACCTTCTTCATCTATGCTGGAAATTAATTTCGAATCATCGTTAATATAAGTCTTTATTCCAGTCGTATCTACGTGTAAATATTGAAAAGTAGGTGAATTAGCAAATTGTAAATGGGTCAAAAGTAATGAACCATCAGGCTGATAGCGTACCTGTCCTTTCACTATGACGGAAACATCTATTGACTGAAGAAATTCTCCTCTGAAATTATATTCCAAGAGTGATTTCCCATAAAACGGTGCAAGGCAAATTTTGTCGAACTTTTCATTGAGTGTAGCACCATATAGCACTTTGTATTCTCCTGGTCCTTGCCCTGTACGTCCAATATTGCAGAGGAATTTTCCTTGATGATTAAACAATTTGAAAGCCTGTTCGTCCAATACGCCAATATAATTGTCAGTGATATATACTCTCCATCCTTTCACTAACGCAGTGTCTGAATTTTCCAATTGAATACACTTAAAGTCTGTGACCCAATTGCTTAACTTTATTTGTCTACTATTTCCCCATTGTTCGGCATCGCAAATAAACAAAGTATCGTTTTCTGTTACTTGATAACTGAGGGCATTGTATCCCTCTTTCTTCCCACACGCACAGCAAAGTAGACAAACGAGGAGAATCACACAGTATAATTTCTTTTTTGACATATATACTTATTTCTTTAGTTTGACAAACATCAGCATTGTATGCTCTTTTTCATTGAAATCTTTAAAGAATTCATTAAGCTGGTCCCTATGTCTTTCATCATGATATACATCACTTCTCATTTGTCTTTGTCTGGATACAGGCTTTTTATTGACTAATTCTGGTATTATTCTACCTTCTTGGTAAAGTGTTTTAGGTAGGGTCTTATGCCTATCTCCCTGCTGGTCGCTGGCGTTTACCATTATTAAGTAATCTCCCGATTGTGCGGATGGAGCAAAAGCAAGACCACCGTCATAATCATTGAATATGCCGAAATGGAAAAGTGCATGCTTGTTTTCATAGTCAAATTTATTCGTCACTTGATATAATTTAGTTGTCTTTTTGTCATAGAACAAATAGTTGGAAAGCCCCCTTGAATGCCCTCCGGCTTTATATTCCGCTATATAATAGAGGGAAGTTTCATAATAGCGGACTACATTCAACTTTTCGGCTAGTGTAGTCGTTATATAATCACTCATGGGTTTTCCCGAATATTCTGTTCTCTGTTCTAAAGGCACTTTCTTAATTTTATTTTCTACTAACAGTGCTTGCAAAGTCATATCATCGTGTACTTTCCAAAGGGTGTCACTATAATCACGGTGGTAATAACATCCATTCTGTCCTCTGAATAAGGATCGGCGCCAATCCATGTTGTTGAAATATGATTTTTCACTTGCTTGGAATTGATTTATATTCGCCTTACGCTCAATTATACTTCCTTTTCCATTGATAAAAAATAATTCGTTCGGATTATTTCCTTCATTGTTTTGACTCATGACAAATAAACTGTCGTTAAGACAAAGGAAAGAATATCTATATCCATCCACTTTTTCTTTTAAATGGATAGTCTGAAGTATATTTCCCTTTAAATCATATTTCCTGATGCATTCATCCATAAATGTATATAGATAGAAATACGATTTATCCGGCAAAAAGTCCATACTTCCTCCTCGTGCCTCTATTTTGTATAATAATTTTCCATAATGATTGAACGTATATAGGTTGAAAAAATCATAAACCAAAATTAGACTGTCAAGATATTCTATACGTGCATTGTTGCTGATACCTTGTTGTTGTAGTTTTACATAAAAAACAGTGTCGGCTATTTCGCTTAATGTAAGCGTATCTTTTTCTATTGGATAATCTGCGGTTAAAGTGATTATTCCGTTTTCTGTCTCTTGTGGATTATTTACTTGTTTTTGTGGAGATTGGCAAGAACACAAATAGAAAATACAGAATAGTATTCCTATTGATGCTTTGTAATGATACTTTCATGTGGTTATTCTTCATTAATATATATGTTCTGCAAAGCTAAGATTTTTTTATTCAAATGGCTTTGTGGAAAAAATATTTATAGCTTGGAGAGAAATACGCACGAGGCCGAATGCTTACGAACATTGTTCCGAATCCCGACATCTATCAATGATTGCATCGTTTCTTCCTTCCTCCTTTCATCTACTGCTGAAACTCCCTGCTGATAGGGGTTCCGGTTGTGAAGGAACATCGTGTCATCCCCCTTTCAGCCTCCTTTTATTTGTAAAACTTCTTCTGGCTTTTGAACTGTTTCGATAACGCTTTCATTTACGGTAGTCTAAAAAGAGGTGTAGAAAGTACACAAGGGAATTGCTGAAGGCTGCTTGTGAAAGGACTCGGGAAGCACGGCTGAAAGGAGGATAAGGGGATGTGCTGTCATTCTTAATATACTGATTATCCGTATGTTTCGGGTAAAATGTAAGGATGAACGGAAAAGGAGAAATGACCGACTTGGTGAGGGTGGTTCCATCTTCCCTTACATAAAAAACACCAAGGTCTTTTTGGAAAACCTCCCGATCTTTTCAGAAAACACCAAAGTCTTTTTAAAAAACACCAAAGTCTTTTTGCAACAGGAGAGTGTATCAAAACGAAACCGGCCTATCCCATCGTCAGCTGTAGGGGCAGGGTTCGCCTGCCCGAAGACACAAAGCAAACTGTTTTCGGGCGAGCAAACCTCGCCCCTACGCACGAAACGACAGCATTATCCACATTTTGAATTCAATTATAAAGTGTGTACGTACGCATCGGGCTACACATACGGTGGCATCAGCCTACACGTATATACGCATCGGGCTACACATATATACGTATAAGCCCACACGTATATATGTCATTGTGTCAGGCTCTGTCATATCCTGTACCGGGGTTTGATTTATTTGTCTTCCCCTCTTGACAAACGCTTTTTCATGTTGTATATTTGTAGTTCGTCAAACCTAAAAAAGTGCCTTATGAATGTATTCGCCACTCTCAAAACAGTCTTCTTCGGAAGCAAATTCCTGTCAACCCCTGTTCCCTCCGACGGAACACCGCGCCGTGACCTCGTATCCGCCCTCAACGGACTGATGCCGCTTTGTCGGACCATTCCCGGTGTGCACCTGGCTGTGGATATCCGCGAGGGCCGGGTGGCTCTGGTGGTGGACTGGACTCCGCGCACCGACGGGAATGCGCTGGCGGGCACTTACCATTATATTGTGTCCGATGAAGACGGAGTGAAGGAAGTAGTCGAATCACAGGTTCTTCTGACTGAAAACGGCAAGGGAAATTTGTCGGAAAGCAGGAACGAAGCTCCCGGATGCCCGGCAGTCTTAATTGAAAAAACGGAGGAGGAATCCGCACCATCGGGAAGTGCTCGAAAAGAAGCAGGATTAGAATTCTCGAAAGATATTGAAAAGAAAATCGGAGTGATCTCTTCGGAAGGCAATCGAAAAGAAGCCGCGCCGGTATCCTCGAAAGAGGAAGTGAAGAAAGCGAAATCATGTTCCCTGATGCAGGAAGTGACCGCTTTCCTCACCTCCCGCTACCGCTTCCGCTTCAATGTACTTACCGAGGAAACCGAGGTGGCAAACAACATCCCCGACACCCATCTGCGCTACACCAAGGTGGACGAACGGTGGATGAACACGCTCAGCATGGAGGCCATTGAAACAGGCATAGACTGCTGGGACAGAGACATCCAACGCTTTGTGCGCTCGCGCCGCATCAGCGAATACCATCCCTTTACCGCTTACTTTGAGCAGCTCCCCGAATGGGACGGCACCGACCGGGTATCCGCACTTGCCCGCCGGGTGTCCGACAACCCGGTATGGGTAAACGGTTTCCACCGCTGGATGCTGGGACTCTCCGCCCAATGGATGCAGTTCCGGTCGGATGCCAACAACGCCAACCGCGCTAACAGTATCAACCGCGCCAACAGCGTGGCTCCCCTGCTGGTGAGCAGTCGCCAAGGATTAGGGAAAAGTACATTCTGCCGCCTGCTGATGCCCGATGCGCTGAAAGCCTATTACACAGAAAGTTACGACCTCGGCTCCCCGGCATCCGCCGAAGCCAAACTCGCTGCCTGCGGGCTGATTAATCTGGATGAATTCGACAAACTCAGCGCGTCCAAAATGCCCCTGCTGAAGAACCTGATGCAGACCTCCGCGTTGAACATCCGCAAGGCCTACAAACGCAGTGCTTCGGCACTTCCCCGCATCGCCTCGTTCATCGGCACCAGCAACCGGGAGGACCTGCTGGTAGACCGCACCGGATCACGCCGCTTCCTTTGTGTCAGCTTGGATCACGCCATTGACTGCGTCACACCTGTGGAGCATGAACAGCTGTACGCCCAGCTCAAAGCGGAACTCCTGTCCGGCGAACGAAGCTGGTTCAACAAGGAAGAGGAACAGGCCATACAGCAACACAACGCCCTGTTCTACAAACACATACCCGAAGAGGAAGTGTTCCGCCTTTGCTTCCGCTTTGCCACCCAAGAGGACCATCCGCAGAAGGTGCTGACCCTTTCCGCCACCCAATTATTCGAACGCATGAAAGCCGCCCATCCTTCGGTCATGAGGGGCATGACCGCCTACAGCCTGAGCCGCATCTTGCCCCAATTGGGCGAACGGGTACATACCGCCAAGGGGAATGTGTATCGGGTGGTGGCATGCTAGGCGTGTGCCTTTCTTCTCATTTGGTTTGTGACAGGATGTTCTTTGAGAACATTTACGCTTACAGACTTTTGTACATGAGTCTTTATTTTAGAGGAAAAAGTTTTTTAAGGGGAACCGGACAAGAAGGAGGGGGATTTTATTTAGAGAGACCGGATTTTGCAGGAATGGAATCGTTTTTTAGAAAAGAGCCGCGGATAACGAACAAAAGAGCAGTCCTCCCGCCGGAGAACCACTCTTTCTTTTCACCAAAATATTATAAAAGCGGCTCTCTTATTCCGCAATCATAATCACTACACGGTTCCAGTCATTTGTTGTGAAAGGCTGCACCTCGGAACCCTTGCTGTCCACATTCAGTCGGTCTGCACTGATGCCGTACCTGTTAATCAGTTCGTCGGCCACCATGCGTGCACGTTTTTTGGCAAGTTCGGCATTGACCTTTGCACTTCCCGTTCCCTTGTCGGCATAACCGGTGATGGTCGCCTTTGAGCGGGGATACTGCTTCATATAGTCCGCAATGGCCAGGATGTTGACCTGCTGGTCCTCGGCGATGTCCGTCTTTGCCAGCCCGAAGGAAACGTGGCTTTTGATGCCCGGCACGCTCTTTTCCACCTCGGGACACGGAACGGGTTCGGGACACTTATGGCTGTCGATTGCGCCCTGCAGCTCGTTGATCTTGTCATTGAGCGACTTCACGTATGACTCGCTGTAACGTTCGTTCCTGTACGCCACCGGCTTGCAGTCGGGACATTTCAGGTTGAATCCCGTACCGAACTTGTAGGTGATGCCCACCAGCACGTTGTAATAGGAATCGAAGCTGTGGTCGTCCCGGCGGTTCCAGCGGTCGGAAACACCGTTTGCCAGGGCTTCAACATTGAAATCGAAGGCTTTGTTCAAGCGGAAGCTTGCCTGGAGGCCCAGCCTTGCCATGAAGCTGCTTGCACCCTCGTCAAAGGTCCGGTTGTAACCGACCCCCGCAATAAGGCGTGCATTGAAGAAACGTTCGGGATTGCTTCCGCAGAACAGGCTGCTCATGTTGAACAGGCCGTCCACGGTGGCCGCACCGTAGTAGAACCCCTCGGCGGGCCTGCTGCCGCTTCCGGCCCTTCCCCTCCAGCCGCTGACAGCCAGACGGGCACCCACATAAGGATTGAAGTACTTGCCGGCAGCAATCTGTCCTGCCGGAGAAATCAGTTTGCCGATACCCGTGCCGTCCAGCGAATAGGAGGCACCAAGCTGGCCCTGGAGGAACCAGTTGTCATCCGTACTCTGAGCGTTGGCGCTCATACCGGCACCCGCCAGTAATAAAGCTGCAATAATCACCTTTACTTTCATAGTCACTACTGTTTTAATTGGTTATTTGTTTCATCCAGCCGCTTGCGGAACCATTCACCCGCCCGCTCTGCGATATGTGCTTTCTGTTCGGGGGACAGACGCGAGCCGTAGCTGCGGAAGATATAGACTCCCACTTCGTTGTCCTTGTTCTGGAGAATGGAGGATTCCAGCAAAACGGAGAAATCCTTTTTGATTTTCCCGTGGTTTTCTCCTTTCTTACTCATCTCGTCACTGAACCGGTCGACAGCCAGCAGAAAGTCCTGCAGCCTGTCGTTCAAATCCGTCCCCGAGGTGAGGACCAACTCTCCCAGGACCACTTTTACAACTCCCTTTTCAGTCACCACGGGAAGCGTAACGGGGAACAGGTCATCGGAGGAGGCCTTCAGCACCAATAGGGACACTTCAGGTGAGGTTTCCCCCAAGGTAAAGCGGAAAGTGCCGTTCTTCACGATGGTACTGTCATACGTTTCCGGAGTCAGTGTGTGGCGCAGGTAAACCTGCTTCCCCTCGTAGCTTTTGTCCTTTACCGTCCCTTCTATGGTGCATCCTTTGGGAACAGAAGTACACGCACATAATGACAGGACGACTATCAGAAAAACGGTCATTTGCGCTAGAAAACATGTTCTTTTTCTCATCTTTCTCATTTGAAAAAAGCCGTCCGGCTAAATCGCTTTAGCGGAACGGCCTTTTGTTATTTACTACGTAAACGGGTTACGTCAGAATCTGATACCGAGCTTCAGCACCGGCATATCAAAAATCTTGATATTATGGTGTGAGGCGTTGTACTTGTCAAAACCTTTGGGGCACAGCTGGATGACATCGTAACGGTAGGCCAGGGGTTGGAACTGGAATCCCAGCACTAGGCCCGGGGCCAGGCTGTATTCGATACCGGCTACACCGGCAGCCTTGATGCCGAACATCTGACCGGCACGGCTGCCACTGCCATAAAGCTGGACAGGAACTTCCTCACCGCTGTCGGGGTCGGTTATTGTTTCACCTGTATAAGGTTCTGTTGTCTCAATACGTGCCATCTGGAAACCCAAAGAGCTGCCCAGATAGGGATGGATACGTGGATTGTTCACCTTGAAATAACGGTTGGAACCGACTGAAACATACCAGTTGTTCGTTGCCTGCGCATTAATATATTTCTGTGCAGGAATAACCATATCGGGTACGCTGCCGTCTCCTTCCACATAGTCCTTCTTGGGGGTAAGATTGATATTCATTGCGAACTGGAAATTGATATCCCAGCAGTCGGAAATGAAATATTTACCTTCAACACCCAGAATATTGGTCAGACTATTGTTATTCAGACCATCAATGTTCAGATATCTGTTCAGGTCGCCCGAATTGGCACCGCCGCCGTTGGGAAGTCCGACTTCTCCTCCGGTATGCGTGTTTTGGGGAAGCAGGTAAGAGGTATTTTCATTGTAGAAATTATTACCTCCGCCCAGCAGGACAGACACTTGCCATTGGCCTTTCTTGGGAGCAAACAACACGCCATCACTCTCACTGCCCACAGTCTGCGCCAGTAAAGGCGCAGAGAGGATAGTGAGCATCAGTAATGTGCATAGTTTCTTGATCATCGTATAATTACGTTTTACTTAATTATTCTGCGGAAGCTTTGCTATAAAGAGCTTTCATCATTTCTTCCAGTTTACCGTTCCAGTAATTGAATACTTCAACCTTGTTTTCGTATGCAGCTTTAGCACGTTCCAATTCAGCTTGTGCCCATTCGATTACATATTGTTCTTTCAAATTGCCGGCATTAAAGAGCTCAAGCATCTTTTCAGCTTTTAGAACAGCTTCTGAAGCATCTTCTACATCTTTATTCAATCCTGTAGACTCTGTTGCACCATCAACACCCTTCTTATCACCGATTTCTTGTTTTAAGCTCTTGATGATAGCTTCATATTCTTTTAATTCATCACCATCAATAGCATCGATAACCAGTTGAATATCATCTTTCATAGCTTTAGTTGCATCAATCTTCAATTCATTAATTGGATTAGCAACTTTTTCTGTTACGACATTTTGTGCTGTTGATACGGCGTCAATATCTTCTTGATATTTAGCAACATAAGCATTCTTAGCTGCAGATAAAGAAGACTTCCATTTAGTTAACTGAGCAATTGCTTTGTCAAATTGTTCAGCCTTCTCTACATTTTCTGTTGCTGTATTATACTCATCGACTTTTGCTAAGTATAAGCCTTGAGCGCCACATTCACTTCCAAAGTTTTCGATCTTTTTAATTTCATCGTCCTTCGGTTGTACAAGAACACCACGGTTTTCCTTTCCATCATTATATATACCTGCTTTACCAAATGCAGTTGTTGCTGCCTCTAATAAATTGGCTTTCAAGTCTACTTCTGTATACTTGGTCGGAAGAAGAGCAGTTACCTCGTTAGATTTCAAATATTCTTTTAATGTCTTACCATCTTTAATTGCTTTTGGCATTTCAGGAAGTTCTTTCTGACCATTAGCTGTCATTACGGCTCTGAAAGAAACATATTTGTTATATACATTTTGGATTTGTTCGTCTGATGTATATCCTGTAGTTTCATTCTTTACTGCCTCCAACAAAATTTGAATAGCTCCATAGGCTTCATCATATTCTTGCTTTGAATAAGATGTTCCTGAATTATAAGCAGTGACGGCATCATTCCAAACCTTAATAGCTGCATCAGCAACTTTCTTCTGCTCATCCATGGCTTTCTTTGCAGCTGCCTGAACTTCTTTAGCATAAGCTACTTCATTTGCATTGATAGCAGCTTTTGCATCATTCACGGTTTTTATTGCCTTATTAATATCATCAACAGCAGCTTTGTATACGCTTCCATTTCCATCTGCAAAGCCATAGGTGTTATCCATTAAAGTTGCATATGCTGTAGCATCACTAAGTTCATCTGATTTATCATTGCCGTTTGTTTTTGTCAAAGCAAGAACATTCTGTGTTGATTTAAAGTTAGCAGTAAATACTCCGCCTGTGTATGTGATAAATCCTTGATTATCGGCACTTAAATCCCCATTAATAGCTTCTGATACAGTAAATGTAGAATCGGCTGTTCCTGCAGCACTTTTTTTATTCTGAATAATATTATCCATTGCAGCAACCGCATCCTGCAAATCCTTTATAGCACCATTTGTATTTTCAGCTATAATTTTCGCTTTTGCTGTTTCTTTATCAGCTAATACAGCATTTAATGAATCAATTTTTGCATTATATTTAGCTTTTAAAGCTAGCCATGCATTATATGCATCATCTGATTCTAAAGCAGCGAGAGCCTCTTTCTTGATAGCAAGTTTGTTTGTTGCTTTATCCAATTCGGTCTGAGCATTAAGAAGATCTTCTTTCAGAGTTGCTTCATTGATATAGTTTTCAGGAGCAGTTACTTTATCTTTGTAAGTATCGTAAGCCTCTTCCAATTCAGTCTTAGCTGTTTCCATTGCAGTCTTTGCTAAACCTAATTGCTTTTCAACAGCTTCCAATTGCTTCAATTCTGCTTCACTCAAATATGTTTTAGAAAGCTCCAATGCTTTCATCGCGTCTTCATAAGCTTTTTGAGCTACAGCCAATGTTTCTTTTTCCTTTAACAGCTCAGCTTCCCACTTTAACTTATTCTGTTCTAACTTAGCTTGAATTTCAGCGATAGCAGCTTCTGTTTTAGCTGTTTCTTCTTGAAGCTCCAGCTCTTTCAATTGGTTAGCCAATTTAATGCTTTCATTGGTTAATTTTTCTTTTTCAACTTCAGCCAACTTAAGCTGAGTTTCTGCATCTCTGTAGGCAGCATTCGCTGTTTCTACAGCAGCTTTGGCTTTCAACAGTTCAGCCTTGGCACCGCGAAGATTTTCGATACCTGCGGGTTCATCGTTGTCGATACATCCCGTGAAAGTCACTGAAGAGCCGGCCATAAGAGCTCCGAACAGGACTACACTTAAAAATTTTTTGTTCATAATAGAAAAACTTTAAATTTATAAATTTAAAAAATTTGATTTGTTTTTTGTTTATTATTATAAAGGACTTAATCGTATTCAGAGAGAAACGGGAGTGTATTCCCGGGATACCGTGAAGGAACCACACCGACTTCTCTGATAAAGGCGGAATAGAAGACACTTCTGGATGTAAACCCGCAAAGCTTTATCAATTCATCAGCCGTGCGCTTTTCCTTTCGTAGAAGGAGTTTGGCATACTCCACCCGACATCTGTTCACCAATGTCTTAAAGTTGCATTTAAAGTAATGATTGACGACATTCGACAGGTAGGTAGTATTCGTGCCGGTTGCAACAAGAGGATATTATGTTGATTATCAATGGTATTTGAAAAGGAGAGGCAATTCGGGATTTATCCCTTATTTTGTATAGATTCCATATAAGCATTGGAGGTATTCCACAATTTTATCAAAAGAAATAATATTAACAGGCAAGGGAAGAAATGGGATGTTATCAGAGTAAAACGAAAGAGGCATACAATCCTCACACTAATGTTATACTGTCAAATAAAAAAACGTTTTTCGTTATTATCATGTTTCCGTAAAAAAGGGAAATAAATCCCATAAATAAAATGTCCCTCCTTCTTGTCCGGTTCCCCTTAAAAGATTATCTTTGCTAAAAATAAAGCGGCATGGGAAAATTTATCAATCCGTTTACGGACGTGGGCTTCAAGAAGATATTCGGCCAGGAGGTCAGCAAGGATTTGCTCATAGACTTCCTGAACGACCTGCTGGTGGGTGAGAGGTCCATAAAAGACATCACTTTTCTGGATAAAGAATTGTTACCCGAATACATGGGTGACCGGGGTGTTATTTATGACATCTATTGCACCACGGAGGCAGGGGAGCATATCATTGTGGAGATGCAGAACCGGCAGCAGACGAACTTTAAGGAGCGTGCGTTGTTCTATCTTTCGCATACCATTACGCGTCAGGGTGAGAAGGGAGCCCGCTGGGAGTTTGACCTGAAGGCCGTTTACGGTGTCTTCTTCATGAACTTCCGTCTGGAGGACACTCCCCACAAGCTCCGCACGGACATTGTCCTTTCGGACCGTGATACGCACGAAGTGTTTTCGGACAAGCTGCGGTTTATTTTTATCGAGCTTCCTTCTTTCAACAAGGAGGAAGAGGAATGCGAGACGGATTTTGAACGTTGGATATATATACTCAAGAATATGGAAACGCTGAACAGACTTCCTTTCAAAGCGCGCAAAGCCGTCTTTGAAAAACTGGAGAAGATTGTGGATATCGCTTCCCTGAGTAAAGAGGAGCGTATGAAGTATGATGAGAGCATCAAAGTATACAGGGATAATCTGGCAACGATTTCTTTTGCTAAAAATCAGGGGAAAGAGGAAGGGTTGAAGGAAGGAATCGAAAAAGGATTGAAAGAAGGAAGAAAAGAAGGGCGCAAAGAAGGCATTCTTTCCGTAGCCCGCAATTTAAGGTCCGGTGGAATGTCCGTTGAAGCCATTGCTGCTGCAACCGGATTAAGCATCGAAGAAATAGAACAGTTAGACTGACCGGATATATCCTTTTATTTAACATAACAAGGCGGAAGAGAAGCATGAAGCTTTCTTCCGCCTTGTTTTATTTCCCGCCATAAAATCAAGTCTTTGTCAAGATTGCTTCTGCCATAATCTATAACCAAGATTATGAATGCTTATATGGAATCTATACAAAATAAGGGATAAATCCCGAATTGCCTCTCCTTCTCAAATACCATTGATAATCAACGTAATATCCTCTTATTGCAACCGGCACGAATACTACCTACCTGTCGAATGTCGTCAATCATTACTTTAAATGCAATTTTAAACACTTACTGAATAAATACCGCATCCTTCACGCCAAGCACCTGATAGACAACAACGAGTGCGCTATCACCGAGCTTGACAAGCGTTGCGGGTTCACTTCCAGAAGTGTGTTCTATGATGCATTCGGTAAGATAATGGGAATTCCACCGGCACATTACCGGAAGCGGAGGGAAAAAGAAGCTGCGGAAACCTGTTCCGGCCTCTCCGGGACAATGGAAAACTCATTGGGAAAGAATGAAATACGTCAACAGCAGGTCATATAAATCAATGAAACCAAGTCCTTTAAAAACGATAAACAAATTGAGTTTTTAAATTTATAAATTTAAAGTTTTTCTATTATGAACAAAAAATTTTTAAGTGCAATCCTGTTCGGAGCCTTGATGGTATCCTCTACAGGAACGTTTGTGTCTTGTAAAGACTATGACGATGACATCGACAACATCAACAAGGAGTTGACCGATATCAAGTCAAAGCTTTCAGACCTTGAATCGAAAGTCACCACCGGTGGCGCTTATGTAACCAAGATTGAATCTGTAGAGGGCGGTTTGAAAGTATCTGTCAGCGACGGTACTTCTTACAACCTGACTATTGCCGGCACACCTGCAGGCAGCACGGTTGTCATCGACAAGACAACAGGTGAAATCAGCATCGACGGTACTCCTACAGGTTTCTTTGCCACTACAGGCACTACTCCCCAGGGCGAAAGCACTGCTCCTTATGTAAAGGACGGCTTCTGGTATTTCTATGATGATGCAACCAAGGCATTCGTGAAGTCTGAATATAAGGCGTCAGGTAACGCGTGGGCTGTACAGAAAGGCGATTCGGTGGTTCTGCACATCCCCAATGAAGCAGGCGTGATGCAGGAAATTACCCTGCCGACTTCTTCTTCGGCTCTGACAGCACTTAATGTAGTAACTCCGAGCAATTGGACTTCAGGTAAAAATATCGCATGGTCAAAAGCCGGTGCCGATGTAACTTGGGCAGGTAAGAAAGGCAACGTGACTGCAGGACAACTCTTGATTGGTCAATTGGGAAGTGAAACTGCTACTGTTACTCCCGCTTCTTATGATTTGGGTGCACAAGAATTGACTTTAGTGGACATCGATGGCAAAACAGCTCCTGTTACTGTTACAGCTACAGCTGCAGAAGGCGACTATGTAACCGATCGTGCCGCTTCACCTAGCGGAAAATGGAATTTGGCTATTGCAATGACCGATGAAGTAACCGCTGATAATATTGCCACTGCTTTCACCAAGAAAGTAAACGGTGTAGATAAAAATGTGAAATATGCTTTGGCTGTGAACGGTACTGTAATGACAGGATATGAATATGTTATTGACACTCAGACCGTAAACGAAAGCAAGACTAACACGGCTTACAATAAGGCCCAAATTGACTTGGCAAGTAAAAACGTGGCTTTAGGAACTTCTACTTTGTCACTTAATGCCACTACTGCAGCTCAGGCTTATGATTCTTATTTAACATTCGAAGGCGCAAATAAAACTTTAGCCGAAGCCAAGGGTATCACGGTAGACGGTATGAACATTACTGTTCCTGCTACTGCTGCTGCAACTCCCGGTTTAAGCGTTACTGTTAACATTCTTGATATCACAGGCAAGATAGCTAAAAATAACGTTGCCCTTACGATTGCAGGTGCTTCTGTATCTGAGACAGAAACTGTTGCTCCGGTTAGCATCAAAATCAGCACAGTGAACTCGTTCTCTGTTGATTTGGGTACTATCTTTACCAACTTGGATGCAAACATCGCTCAGAATGCAGATGCAACTAAAACAACTGTAACTACTGCAGACGGCAACTTCTTTGCTCTGACTAGCACAACTTCTATTGGTGATGGATTGTATAAAGTGGCTGAAAACACTGCTATTGCATTCAAGAAAGCAGATGGCGGTGCTGCAACAATTGCTGCACGCAATGCTACCAAAGCTGTTATTACTTTGGGCTATGCTAGCAGCAAGTATACAACAGCAGCCAAAGACCTTGCAAACATCTACGGTACATTCAATTTGACTTTGACATTGAAAGATGCTCAGGGTAATGAATTGAAGAAGGTAATTGTTCCTGTAACAGTTTCTAAACCTGAATTCGATGACTATTATACTGCAAATCAATATGCAGGATGGAATGAAGGCATATTAAGTTCTGTAATTGATAACTCAACTCAGGATACTCCTGCATTTACAATGCCGACTAACTTGTATACTATTAACAAAAAGGCTGATGGTACTACTGGTATGACTGATGCTCAGCCGGGCTATGTTTATACATACAAGAAAGCAGCAGTTGATAATAGTGAGGTTAAAGAGGCAGTTTCAATTACTTTCACAGACGTCGTTAAAGATGGCTTCCTTAAAACTACTGATTACAAAGTAAAAGCCAGCAAGGAAGTTGTAACAGTTAATGCTTTGACAGGTGTAAGTAATGCTGCAGCAGACAATACTATCTCAGTATCTAAAGAGTTTACCATGAAACTTGCTCCTGCTTTCAACAAAGCTAAGTTGGTTTACTATACGAACGGTGTTGCAGGTACAGTAGCTGCTGTTAATGCAGACGGTATTATTGCACCTCTCACAGGAGACGGAACCGCAAACAAACCGAAAAATGGTCTTGCATTGCAATATGGTGATGAAGAAATTGCAGTAAGTACCACTGCTATCCCTGCATCTGCAAGCAATGATCATAAATTAGGTGGATACGAAGTGACTACAGGTTCTGCAGCTACAGGTGCAATCGTAGTTGAATTCGCTAAATCTGCAGAAAGTGCAGGTGGTAGTGTTACTTTGGAAACAAGTGATACCGGTGTGAAAATTGCTGATTTGAATGCAGGTCAGGGAGGTGAACTGGTGGTTACTTTCACAGACTACGCAGGAATCAAAACTCAGGCGACAATTGAATATAAGAAGTAATAAACTTCTTTACTGATAAGAAGAGAAGGCATCCATAGGTTGGATGCCTTCTTTTTTCTACTTGTTACATTTCTCCCCAGTGGGAGTTTTTTATTTTTTGCTTTCACACATTTCACACTGTAACTATCTGATGAACTATCTGTTACCGTGAAACCTGCATTTTTATCTATTGTCATTTCTTTGATACAGGATTCAAAGCCAATGGGAGCTTACCTGTCTGAAAGGCTAAAGTGTTTACCCGGATTTCAGGAGTATCAAAGTAAAAAATGATAGAATGTTCGAAAGAACAGGATATTTGAGTTTGAAATAACAAGCAATATAGAGCATATATCGAAACACCAAAGTCTTTAAAAAAAAGACGGAAGTATTTTTTTTAAAGATGAAGAGCTTTTTAAAAAACTTCAAAGTCTTTATTAAAAACTCCTTAGTGTGTTTTTACGGCTTCAAATAGTCCGGACAAGTAACCTGATTTTGCAAGCATTTGTCTAGCTTCACTTATCATCCTGCCTTGCTATAGGTATGTGAATGGCAGTTTGCCGGCATACGTTTCACGATAACAACAGATGTATCAGTGAGTTGTAGCGTGAAATGTGTGAAAGCAAAAAAAGAAAAACTTTTCTTGAGAAGAGAAAAAGCAAAGGGCTGTCACACTTTTCGGACAGCCCCTTCTTTATTGATAGTTACAGAATAACCTTATTCTTATCAACTACTTTTTATTCAACGGTAACTTTAACCTTAATCGGGTTAACTTTAACAAATCCCCAAGTATCTGTTACAGAAACATTGATAGTTTCTTCAGTTGTTGTAGCAATATTCTGTGGCAATACCTGAATGTAACCTTCAACTACTGTTTTTCCGTCAGTAGCCATAGCTGCATCAAAAGCTTTACCGTCGTTACCAATCTTAATTACACGGTCGCTGGCTACAGCAGCTTCTACGCTTGCGATTTCAGGACGTTTCCAGTAACCTTCTCCCTTTTCATTAACAGCATCTTGCAATACTTTGTAAGCTACCTTGTTGTAAGTTGTACCCTGGATGTCTTTATTACCCAGTTTGTATCCGTCTACAGAAGTTGCAGGAATTTCAACTGCTGATTCAATAGAAGTTACAGTACCTTCAAAGATCGGGCTCATTACTTTCACTTTGAATACATATTCGCCTTCACCTTCACCATAAGCCCAGCCTTCATAGTCTGCATCGCTAGCAATTACGATTAATTCTTTTGCATAACCGGCAGGAATCTTAGTAGCTTTATCTGTATCAACAGCTTTCAATGTAATCTTAGCTTCTCCGTCAAATGTAGTGCTTACTTCAGCCAAATCAGCAGATGTATAGTCACCTACAATTGCAGTTTCAGCATCCATATCAAGAGAAACTTCCGGATATTTAGCAAATGCACGTTTCAAGCTATAAGCAGCTTCACCGCTAGTTTGATCTGCTACATTCATGTATGCGTAAGCAACATCACCCTTGAACACTGCGGCTTCTGTAGCGAACATGCTAGCCAAAGTCGGAACAGTGAACTTGAACGGAACAACTACTGAGTTAAGTTCAGAATTACCTGTTGTAATGAATGTTACTTTTGCATAATATACAGTATTTACTTTGAACACCTTAGAAGCAGTAGCATTGGTTACAGCAAATTTCATGTCAACTGCAGATTTTATAGCGTTTTCGGTGAGTTCTTTGCCTTCTGCGTCAACGAAGGTCAAGGCAACACCTGCGTTATCACCTTCTACTGCCTTTTCGCATTTCGCATCTGAGTAGAATGCAACGCTGGCATTAGCTACTTTTCTCTTCCATGCATCAAGTTCGTTACCCAAAGCCTTAGTCATGGTTGCCATATCAGCTGTGAAGAAGTTCTTGTCTTTTGATGCATCTTCTGTATTGTTTGCAACAATAGCCAAAGTTCTAGTAGCATAATCTGCATCAGTAACAATTACATCAGATAAAGTAACTTTGATAGTTTTTTCAGCAACCTCACCACTATTGTCCAAAGTATGAATTGTCAGATCGAAATCAGCAGCAGTTACCACGTCAGGAGTCTTAGTGATAGTGAAAGTGCCTTTTTCATTGTCGAATTCCAAACCGAACAATTTGATATCTTCTTGGCTTGCGCTCAAATACAAGTCATACAAATCTTCTTCATTCTCAACAGTTACAGAATGTGCTTTTCCGGCATCTACAGTAACTGCGTTTCCTACCTCCTTATCGTCAACAAGAATGTCACCGATTGCGGCAGTCGCAGTTTCGATTTGGAATTTCATATTATATTCTGCACGATAAACCTTATTGGCAGTCAAAGCATAATAACCCTTACCTACTGCCATTGCTTCACCTAACGCATTGCTTGCCTTGTCATCTGCCAAAGTAAACTGTTTAACAGTCATGTGGTAAAGTCCGTTTCCATAAGCAGCTCTAACTTCTGTTGCGTAGTTCTTATCTTCGTTAGCAACGAAAGTCACATTAGAAAGCACTTCATTTTTACCGTTAATAGCTACAAATTCAATAGCCGTTGCGTCAACGTCTACAGGATTCACTCTTACAGAAACTTTGTTTTCTGCATTATCTGCTACGATGAATTTAGCAGAAGTCACAGTTTTTCCGGTAGCTTTTTCCCATGCCTTTTTCTCTTCAGCAGTAATATCAAAAGTATATTTGTTCAACTTTACAGTTGTTTCTTCACCTTTATTTACGCTCAAGCTAGTAATTCTAGAAGCAGCAGTAGGCAATTCGATTACAGTTTCTTCACCTTCAGCATTAACAAAAGTCAAAATAAAGCCTTCTGTCTGAGAGCCAGATACAGTTACTCCTGTTGCAGGAATACCTGTTGTTTTATAAGTACCATCAGCTTGAAGTACAGCCCATTTGCCATCTTCTACTTTTACAGCCGGCTTGAATTCAGTAACAGGAGCATCTGCAGATATTTTAATGCCTGTTGCTTTGCCATCAATGTAAAGTTCACCGTTTTCTACTTTGCAAATTGAGCCTACTTCATCTTTCAGCTCGATAGTTTTATCTCCGGCATTTTTGAAAGAGACAACAATATTATCGCCATCTTTGGTTACATTGGTAACATAGTCACCTTCACCGATTAACTTTTTCAGTTCTTCGATGCCTGCTTTGTTAGCATCAATTTGTCCTTGCAGGTTATCGATGTCGTCATCGTAATCCTTACAAGATACAAATGTTCCTGCCGAGGTAACCATTAAGGTTCCGAACAGGATTGCACTTAAAAATTTTTTGTTCATAATAGAAAAACTTTAAATTTATAAATTTAAAAAACTCAATAGTTTATTGTTAATCAAAGGACTCAATCGTATTTCAAAGGAATTTTGAATATTTGTTCGGGGTACCGTGAGGGAACCATGCCAACTTCTTTAGTAAAAGCAGAATAGAAGACACTTCTGGATGTAAATCCACAGAGCTTGACAAGCTCTTCCGGAGTATGCTTACCCTTGTCTAATAAGAGTTTTGCATATTTTACACGGCACTTATTTAATAGACGTTTAAAGTTGCATTTAAAGTAATGATTGACGACATTTGACAGGTAGGTAGTATTCGTGCCGGTTGCAACAAGAGGATATTATGTTGATTATCAATGGTATTTGAAAAGGAGAGGCAATTCGGGATTTATCCCTTATTTTGTAT
>SKEL01001532.1_pt1 | contig 20219 bp, 15 predicted proteins | sample 4826741 | NCBI WGS metagenome assembly SKEL01 (sample SAMN11008810, study PRJNA524170) | human gut metagenome | biome: Human fecal sample; material: Feces; isolation source: fecal sample from pouch patient p33 | host: Homo sapiens | place: Israel: Tel-Aviv | collected 2016-03-22
ATGCTAAACTTCATTTATCAAAAAGATAAGTGGAGTTTTTTATTTTACCGGGTAGCAAAATAAGAGTAAAAGGCAGGTGCAGGATAGATGAAACAGATATTATGCTTTGGCGATTCAAACACATGGGGATTAAATGCGGAGACAGGAACACGATTTCCTTGGGAAGAGAGATGGACAGGTGTCTTACAGGAAAAATTGCAGGGACGCGATATTCGAGTGATTGAAGAGGGGTTATGCGGAAGAACAACAATATTTGAAGATCCGTTTCGTATAGGAAGACGAGGAACGGAATTACTTCCAACGTTATTGGAAACACACACTCCAGATGCAATTGTCTTGATGCTTGGAACCAATGACTGCAAAACAATATTCGGTGCATCTGCAGAAGTAATCGGGAAAGGAATTGCAAAATTGTTGGAACAGATTGAACAATTTGCATCAAAAGCGAAAGTACTGGTGATATCTCCGATTCATTTGGGGGATAAAATATGGATGGAAGAGTTTGACCGTGAATTTTCACAGGAATCGGTAGAAGTATCGAAAGAATTGGAATCGGTATATGAAACGATTGCTCAGAAATATGGAAAACAGTTTATGCGGGCAGCAGATTATGTGAGCTGCTCGGAAGCAGACCAGGAACATATGGATAAGGAGAGTCATCGAATTCTTGCAAATGCAATCTATAAAAAATTAGAAGAGGGGATTTTATAAAAAATGAAACATGCATTTATAAAATCGATTCCTATTTTGTGTAGTTACGTGTTTGTAAGTATGGCATATGGGATTATGATGGAAGAAGCGGGATTTCATTGGTACTATTCTTTATTGATCAGTTTAACCGTATATACAGGAGCATTTCAGTTTGTTTTGATTACATTTTTAAGCAGTGGAGCTTCTATTCTTACAATCGCATTGACAGCACTATTAATGAATAGCAGGCAGACATTTTATAGCCTGACATTCATTGATGAATTCAAAAAAATGGGAAAGCGTTTACCTTATATGATCCACACGATGACGGATGAAACATATGCGGTCAATCTGACTTTGGAAGCAGAATGTCAGGATGAAAAGAAAAAAGAAGACAGTATGTTTGGGGTGGCATTTTTAAGCAGATGTTACTGGATGTTTGGAGCAGTACTCGGTGGCGTGTTGGGACAATTGATCCCATTTGAATTAGAAGGAATTGATTTTTGTATGACAGCGTTGTTTGTTATTATTTTTATTGACCAATGGGAGAAGAGTGAGAATCATTTTCCTGCACTTTTAGGGATTATAGTAGCATTAATAAGTTTATATTTATTTGGTCCACAAAGGTTCATGTTAGTGGCACTCTTGATTGCGTCTGGAATCTTATTACTTGTCAGAGAGGAAAATGGAAAGGAAGTACATTGTGAGTAAAGAAATGATATTTATTGCAATTTTTGTTTCGGCAGTGATTACATTTTCTCTTCGGGCGTTGCCGTTTATAGCATTTCGCGGTGGAAGACAAATGCCGGAAAAATTGATATATCTTGGAAAAATTCTTCCATCAGCGATTATGGCAGTGTTGATCGTATATTGTCTAAAAGATGCAATCCGGGATGTTCGAGGAGTAGGGATTGCACAATTTGTAGCAGTAATCGTGGTGGCAGTTAGTTATAAATGGAAGCATAATACGTTGGTGAGTATTGCGTTGGGGACAGTGTGTAATATGTTGCTTAGGATTGCTATTTAGTTCATGACAGCCCCAAGCAAGAAAAGACTATGCACTCCTGCTCAGCTTCGTCGGGCAAGCCCGACTCCAATTCGCTGGATTGCATAGTCTTTTTCTTGCTTTGTGGTGTATCGTGATTGAAATAGGTGGAGCGATGAGGGATTTACTTTTCTGGTATCTGATGTATCTACATCCTGGGTTTATTTGCTGTCGCAGATGCTTTTTTGACAACTGATGTATCTGCACTACCTTGATATTCATTGTTGCAGATGCTCTTTTTTAGATCAATGCATCTGCAACTTGCTTTTCTTTGAACCTGCAGATGCTTTTAGCCTGCCTGGCATTTATAATTGCATCTACATCTTGCCTTTTCTTGGATTTGAGGATACTTCCTTTGCAAATTTTGCATCTACATCCCACGTTTTCGATAACGTGAGGATGTTTCTCATTGAAATTTTGCATCCTCAACCTACTCTTTCTATGCCTTGCGGATACTCTCCAGTAAAATTACGCATCATATCCCCGAAAATCCATTATCGCAGATATCGTCCCCTATATCCTTTGCGTTCTATTTACTTCATGACTTGAGCCGATACATTACTTACAAAAAAATTGATATAAGAAATTCGAGCGAATATGGAATGGGCGTTGGAGACACTTAGAGCGTAAATTTTTGCATTAATGAATTTGAACGAACATGTTTGAAGCTGCGTAGCAGCAAGTTTGAGTTCAAATTCATTTGCTTTTAGCAAAAATTTACGCTCTTATGTGTCACCCGCTCATGGAATCTAAGCAAGAATTCTTATATCAATTTTTTGTAAGGAACGTATTGCCACTTAATGAACTAAATATCAACTTTCTCCCCCAGGCAGAACGAATAAATCACTTTCTCCTTCACTTTCTTCCCAAGCAGCTGCTCGAGAGCCTTTGCATAATACTCCAACTGTGCATGATATCTCTCTTTCAATTCTGCACCATTTCGAACCTTGTCGGTTTTATAATCCAGCAGTACAATTTCTCCATCTTCTTCGAAATAAACATCAATGATTCCTTGTACCAATATCATTTCATTCTTCATATCTGATTGACAAACATCCTCTACTTCTTTCTGGCACATATCTTCCATCGCTGTCTGGCAGGCATCCTTTATTTCTTCTCGATAAATCTCTCCTGCATCTACTCCAAGTACAAATGGCTGTTCTGTTTTTAGCAGCTTGCTTTTTGCAGCTTTCTGCATTCTTTTTCCGATATTACTATTCAAGAAGTTCTGTATATCTTTTATTCGGATGCACTTTGTCATCTCTTTTGTAATAATTTTATCTTGTTCCATCTGCCTGATTGCTTCTTTTAGGGATGTGGTATTGTATTCTTGTGTAAAATCAAGCAATTCTAATACTTTGTGATATACACTTCCTCGCGAAGCACCCTTTACCTCTTCCTCTTCTTGTAAAAATTTAGGCAAAAGAGGAACTATCGGTGCTTCTTCTATCATTTCCTCACCATTTTCTCCGCTGCTTTCTTCACTTAGATATCTGCGTTTTTTCAGTTCGGATACGGTAAATTTCATTTTCCATTTTTGCATTTGCTGATATGGATAACGATATGAAAACTGCTCATTCAAATGCTCTTTTAATTCATTGTCATATACATTTTCCAGATTCCAATGCTCTAATATATCCTTTGCTACCTGCTCGGCTTGTTCTTCTCTTTTGTCGAGTACCGCAGCATCCCAGTAATCCCACACTTTAATCGAAATCGGTGCATCTGGCTGTGCAGCCACCGGAAGTACCCAGTCTAAATATTTATGTGCGGATGCTAATTTTGAAAACGTCATACCGCCTTTCGATGCATTTTCAATCGCAGCATTTTCATATTGGAGCACAAGATTTCGAGCATCTTTTAGCTGCCCTGTCATAATCAATTTTTCTTTTGCTCTGGTCAGCGCAACATAAAGTACTCGAAGTTCTTCTCCTAAGGTTTCCAATTTTGTCTGCTGCTGGATCATTTTCTTTAAAAATGTCGGAATTTTTGTACGTCTATCCAAGTCAATCTGATCGATTCCTACCCCAAGCTCCGGATGAATGATCATACTTCCGTTTACGTCCTGCATGTTGAAACGTTTGCCCATTCCTACAACAAATACAATTGGAAATTCCAAACCTTTACTTTTATGGATTGTCATGATCCGCACGGTATCTGCCTGTTCATCTATAATATTCGCTTCCCCGTAATCTACGTCATATTTTTTCAGCTGCTCGATATATCGCACAAAGTTAAACAAACCTTTATAACTTGTCCCTTCGAATGAACATGCTTTTTCAATTAGCATTTCAAGGTTTGCCTTTCTCTGCGCACCACCAGGCATTGCCGAGATATACACACCGTACCCTGTTTCTTCTAATATTTTCCACAACAATTCGTGAATGGATGTGTATGGGATTAATTTGCGGAAATGTTCCAGCTGTTGGTAAAATTCCTGCAGTCTTTCGCTTTGTTCTGCCGCCTCGTAAAATGTACTGTTTTCTTTTGAGTTTCGGATTTCGGCAAGCTCTTGTGCAGATAATCCGACAAATGGAGAGGTCAATACTGCTGCCAGCGGAACGTCCTGTCTCTGGTTATCTAAAAGCTGCAGGTAATCTAGTAAAACGCTTACTTCATATGTTTCAAAATAGCCTTCTCTACTGCCTGCATATGCCGGAATCCCTTCTTCATTCAATATCGTTGAAAATATATCCGACCACCCTTTTGCACTTCTTGATAAGATTACAATATCCTGATATTGGGCCGGTCTATATTCGCCGGTTTCCTTATCCTTCACCCTTGCTTTTCCGACCAGTTCTTTAATCCGCTTTGCAACCATCTGCGCTTCTAATTGTTTTCCTGTTCCGTCAAGAAATTCTGTTCCCTCTTCCAAATCATCGGGGATTTCTGCATCGGATGTGTCTAAAAGCAATAATTCAGCTTCATTTTCCAAGCTACCATCTTCACGCACCAAGTTCTCGTAATCTGCCCCTAGATAAAGTGCCGCATTCTCGTCGTACTCTACTCCTCCAAGCTCTCTTCTCATAATCCGCTCGAAAATAAAATTTGTACTATCAAGCACTTCTGCACGGCTTCGGAAATTCTTATGCAGATCAATACGCTGCTTTTCTCCATCTTCCAGACTGTAATTTTCATATTTTTCCATAAATAATTCCGGACGCGATAAACGGAAACGATATATACTCTGCTTGACATCCCCAACCATAAACACGTTGTATTTATCTTTGCTTATCGTAGATACGCTTGTTAAAATTGCTTCCTGAATTAGGTTACTGTCCTGATATTCATCAATCATAACTTCTGCAAACTGTTCCTGATATTCCTGTGCGACGATTGACGGAACCAGTTTTCCTTCTTTTTCTTCTGTCAGAATCTGCAAGGCAAACTGCTCCATATCATTGAAATCAATAAGATTTCGTGTTCTTTTTTTCTCCGCAAATGCATCCGCAAACATTTGGACCAACGCGACAAATGCCTGCATCGTATCGTGGGATGCCTCCATGTCTTTCAGCATTTCTTCCGGCTTTTCATAATAATAAGCTGCGATTAGATCTTTCACCTGCTTTTTGACTTCATCACGAAGCTGTTTTACTTTTTCTTTCTTTTCCTCCGAAACGCTTTCATCCTTCTTTCTTGACAACGCTTTCCACTTTATAGATGTCAGCTCTTGATATAACTGTTCATATTCATTTTGCTCTCTATTGAGATTTGACAACATTTCTATATCCATTTCCAGCATTTCTGCATACATATATGGACCATCTGCTTCTTCGCAAATTGCCAGTGCCTCATCCAGGATACCAAGCATATCTTCTACATAGTATTTTGTCTGTTTTGCCGCAATCTCAAAGATAAAATATGCCCCATCCTGTTCATTTACGGCATAGTTATCAACACATTGCCCAAGCCATTTTTCCGGTTGTGGATAACTCCTTGAATACTCATACAACTGTAAAATAAATGTCTCTAAGCGTTTATCATTCCGCCCGCTTCCAAGCTTTTCTACCAGCTTTAAAAATGTCTCATCCGCCTCTTCATAGCACGATTCCAGAACTTCTCCTAATACGTCCTGCGAAAGAAGCTTCAACTCGCCTTCTTCTGCAATACGAAATCCCGGATCAAGATTTATCACATGAAAATGTTCTCTTATAACAGATAGGCAAAAGCTGTGGATTGTTGTAATTGAGGCGCTGTGAATCAATGTTGCCTGTCTTTGTAAATGTGCATTCTCCGGATTTTCTTCTAATGACTTTTCGATTGCATTTCGTACACGCTCTTTCATTTCAGCGGCCGCCGCCTCTGTAAATGTCACGATCAACAGACGGTCCACATCTATAGGATGCTTCTCGTCTGTCAGCATTTGTATAATACGCTCTACCAAAACTGCTGTTTTTCCAGACCCTGCTGCAGCAGATACAAGAATATTCCGGTTACGCAGATTTATGACTTTCTGCTGTTCTTCTGTCCATTTCACACCCATTTATCTTTCCTCCTGTGCAGCAATATGAATCTTTTCCAACACATCCTCTTTGGAATATTTCTCAAGTCTGCGATATTCATAGCCTTCGATTCTTGTATCAAATCCGCAGATTGCACGATAGGCACAATAATCACATCCGGTCGCCCCGCCCATTTCATATGGTTCTGCCTGCACCTCGCCATCTGCTATTTTGCCTTTCAGTTTCGCTTCTAATTTTTTTGTATAATCAAGAAATTCCAAAAATTCATCTGGATACAGAGCTTTCGAGGTTTTACTCAATGCTCCGCTTTTCGTTTTTGAAACCGGAATATAATTTGACGTTCCTTCCAGATTATGCTGTAAATGTTCCACAACGATTTCATCCGCATTTACCAAACCATCCAGACGAAGCTCTTTTAAAATCTTACCCTCAAGCACTTCATCGTCCTCTTCTTTATCTACGATTGGATCTTGCATACGATAATAGAAAATTCCGGCAGGAATAATCTCTTTTCCTTTATGTCTCTTCTGCTCCACATCCAGTGCCGCATTTAGATAAACCGGAAGCTGTATCTGCAATCCATGATAAAATGCTGTAATGTCAAATGCTTTCATACCGGTCTTATAGTCCGTAACCTTTACATATACTCCTTTTTCATCTTCACATGTATCAATTCTGTCAATCTTTCCGCTTCCAAAATTAAATTCATACAGACTCGGACGGAAATCACTCTCTGCCATTTGCTTTGTCAATGCCCATACAGAACGCTGGATCAGATTCTTGATTCTTGTGATCGTATACTCATTTCTTGCAGTGCTGTACAATACTGTATTTCCGTATTCAAGAATACTTTCTTCCACACTTTCCTGAATAAACCTCTCTTTTACTTCTTCCGACATAACCGTCCAGTCTACCTGTATATCATCTGCTTTTCTTGCAAATCTTTCCATAGACTGGTGCGCTATATTTCCCAGATCCATTGCCTCAAACTGATAGCGTTCCCGCTCTGAAAGGCGAAGCCCATATGTCAGAAAATGTGCATATGCACACGAAGAAAACCGCTCCAGTCTGGTTACGCTGACACGCTCTGTGTTCCCATATAAATCCTTTGCAGTCTCTTTTTTTAATTGCTCTTTTTCTTTCTTGTAAAATGCTGCATCTAATATTCTTTGCAATACAAGTGGGTTCTCTTGATTCTTTTCTTGTTCAAAATACCACGAATACAATTCTTTCCACTCGTCACTCAATCCGTATTGTCGTTCTGCCAGTCCATCTACCAGATATTCAGCTCCCTGCATCCATGTCATTTCTTTTTCTGATAATGATTTTTTCTCTTCCTCAATCACTTCCAGATTCGGATACATCCGCTTCAAATCCTGTATCAAATATGCCGGTCTCAATCCTTTTCCGTCGGCAGATGTTTTTGAATAAGAAAGATAGAGCTTCTCCGATGGTTTTGTCAGATTCATATACAAATAAAATTTCTGCGTGTATGTTTTTTCTTTCGCTCCTGGTGATAATGAGAATTTTTGTTCTGCAAACTGTTCTCGGTCTCTGTCCGATAACAAACCGCCCTTTCCAAGATTTCCCGGAAGAAAAACATCATTTGCCCCGACAAAAAACAACACTTTCAAATGATTCAGACGAGTACGCTCCATATCACCGATCACAACCTGATCCAGACTTGGCGGAATAACCCCGACCTTTGCCTCCTCCAAACCTGCATCTAATAACTCATTGTATTCTTTTAATGAAATCTCTTCGTCTCCGAGAAGTTCAACAAACTTATCAAACAGCTCCATTACAATGCGATATACCTGCGAATATTCTTTTGCCAGTGCAAGTTCTCCCTGCTCTTGAAAATAATTTTCCATCTCCTGCACATTTTCCTGCATCTTTTCTTGAAGCAAGAATTCATGTACTGCAATTGTTATTTCCTTAACTGTCTTTTTTCGCTTTTTTAATACCTTTGTAAGTGTTTCTATTTTCTTTACAAACCGTTCTCTCAATTGATTCAACACATCCAATGCCTGTGCGCTTACAGCCAGCTCTTTTTGTTCTGCCGCATCTTTTCTTTTCATTTCATAAGTAGTCCTCACCCACTTATCTGACCACTTACTATATCCACGCAATCCCAGTGCAATCACATAATTTTCCATGCGATCCACTTCTTTCCTCGTAAATCCTGACATACCTGTCCGCAAAAAACGAAAAACACTTTCGTATGAAAAATTTTCTTCTTCCATTGCCAGCAGACTTCGTAAATATTCTACAAATGCATTTAACAAAATGCTCTTCTTGTGGTCCATAAAAATCGGAATCCGGTACTCTTCACATGCTTTTTCTAAATGATTTGCATATGTTCCCATCTCACTGACAATCACGCCCATTTCCCGATAACGGATTCCTTCTTCTCTCGCAAGTCGATGTATTTGCGCCGCAACAAAATTCGCCTCTTCTTTTGGGTTTCGAGTTACATGTAATGATATTGCATTCTGTTCTTCGGTATAATGACCACATTTGTAGCGGAACAACTCATTTTCCAAAAAAGCCATCGCCGGATTATCCCGAAAACGGTAAGGTGTTTTTTCGTATAAATATACCGGTTCATCCACCAAAATACGATTTTCTCCTGCAATCTCAACAAGCGAAGTAACCATTTGCTTGCTAAGTGCAAATAGTTGATATGGGTGTTTATAAACAAATGGATTCTCCCTTTGATCCATTTCTACGGTTATCATAACTTTTTTACATACCTTCAGAAGCTCCCCTAAAAGCCTGTTCTGAACCGGGGTAAATCCGGTATATCCGTCGAGTACGACAACACTATCCTTCAATATTTTCGATTCCGGAACCGCATCACTCAACACATCCAGCAATTCTTCTTTTGTAATATATTTGTCTGCAAGATAATTTTCAAATCCTCCATATACTGTACGAATGTCCCGCAATTTATAAGAAAGATAGCTTTCCTCACCAAGCGAATCAATCATTTCATCCAGTTCATCAAATCCGATGCCATATTGCGTAAACTCAGAAATCACAGATTTCACTTCACTGATATATCCCTGTTTTTTTAAATTACCTCGCAATACCTTCAACTCCGACTCATACTGTCCGGCAATCTTCCGCAGGATTAAGTTCTTTCCTTCATCATCTAAAACATGTTTTGTTTCTCTGCCTGTCTCTTCAAATATACGGTGTGATAAACGAATAAAACTTAGCACATCAATATTCATGATTCCTTTGTTCGGATGTGCCATACACAGAGCCTTTTGCGTCTGCATCGTAAACTGCTCCGGCACCAATACAATATAATTGGTGTCCGGATGAGCCAATGATTCTGTGACAACTTCTTTATATAAATAATGCGATTTTCCTGCACCTGAATTTCCAAAAATGAATTGTAATGACATGACACCCTCCTGAGATAAATTTGCTATTACTCACCACCTGAAGAGGTGGGAGTCTTCTCGACTAAGTTCAAGTCGAGCAGCCGCGAGACTTGGCGCGTGATTCTGGTCAGCGTAAGCTGACACATTCTTTACAGAATCACTGCGCATCCTCGCGGAGCGTTTATCTCAGTCGGAGATTGGACTCCCGTCGAAACAAATTTGCCGTTACTCACCGCCTGAAAGAGGTGGGAGTCTTCTCGACTGAGATAAATACTGACTATGCATTCTTTCTTAATTCTTCAAGCACATTTTCAATTGCTGATACACTCTCTTCCAGCTCATCTGCGATTACTTCAACGCTCTTACCTTTGACAAGTTTCTTTTGGACTTGTTGTTTGAGGTGCTCTGTTCTGCCTTCCTCTCTTCCTTCTGCTTTGCCTTCTGCTCTTCCTTCCGCTCTTCCTTTCATTATTCCACGTTCTTCTATTCCTTCACTTAAATTACACATTACTTTCACATCCTCCTCTATTGATTTTTCCATTGGTATATGATATTCGTTTTTGAGTATATTCAATTTTTCCTCTTCTCTTAGTGTTTCTGACAATAGTGCTCCTAGAAGCCGTGTTTCTCTTCTCTGTGCCTCTACATTTATGATAATCTTCGAGCGCCCCGCTTTCAAGCTCACGTAAAAAATAAATTCTTCTACTGCCTCTATCAAAATTCGCGCCAGTATATCTTTGTATCCAAGCAGCTTTTTGGCACAGGCATCATACTGTGCTTTAAGATCAGTCGCTAATACAGCATTTTTCAACTCAGTATTCATTTTTCCTCCTTCTGCAGAAGGAACTTCCTCTATCTTCAATCACTCCCAGTCCTCTTCTGCTTTTTTCATAATGTTTGGTATTAAAGCATAGATTTCTGAAATGTTATTAGAATATAGATGGTACGACGTACCTTAGATTTCGTATAGAAACATGCTTTTTCCTACTTTAACATAGAGTAGGAATAAATTGCAAGAGTGGATTTTACGGTTTCATTCAAGTACCTCCCTCCTTTGAGTTGCTATTTAGTTCATTAAGTTGGATAAGCGTCCCTGAGAAAAATATTGGATATGAATTTCTGTTCAGACTCCGTCAGCGGGAAATACATAAGAGCGTAAATTTTTGGGTAAGTAATGTATTGGCTCAAGTTGTGAAGTGAATAGCAACAAAGGATATTGAGAGATGATATCTGCGATAGTGGATTTTAGGGGGATATAGATACAAAATTTTGATGGGGAGCATCCTCACGTTATCGAAAACGTGAGATGTAGATGCAAAATTTGCGAAGGGAGTATCTTTAAATCCCAGAAAAGGCAAGATGTAGATGCAATTGTGCATGACAGGCAGGCTTAAAAGTATCTGCAAGTTCGAAGAAAAGTAAGTTGCAGATACATTGATTCCCAAAAGAACATCTGCAGCAATGAATATCAAAGCCTTGTAGATACATTGGTCCCCAAAAGAGCATCTGCAACAGCGAATATTAGGTCAGTGCAGATACATCAGTTGTCAAAAAAGCATCTGCGACAGCAAATAAACCCAGGATACATCAGATTCCAGAAAAGTAAATCCTTCATCATTCCACCTATTTCAATCACGGTACACCTCAAAGCAAGAAAAGACTATGCAATCCAGCGAATTGGAGTCGGGCTTGCCCGACAAAGCTGAGCAGGATTGCATAGTCTTTTCTTGCTTGGGGCTGTCGTGAATTAAATAGCAACTCCACCTTGATTTTCTTCCATTCTCGTTCTAATATATTCCTATATTACACATTATTTTAATTCTTAATTTGGAGAAACAGACATGAAATTACAAGACGGAAGACCAACAGATTTAACCTGCAGATTGCCAAAAGAAATACGCGTATATGATTTTTTAGATACCCTCAATATATCTTATCAGAGAGTTGACCATGAAGCAGCTATGACAATGGAAGCTTGTGAAGAAATCGATCAAGTACTCGGAGATAACACCTCGATTTGTAAAAATCTATTCTTATGTAACCGGCAGGCAACTGATTTTTATCTACTTCTTATACCGGGAAACAAACCATTTAAAACCAAAGAATTATCTGCACAAATTGGAAGTTCCAGATTATCCTTTGCCAAGCCTGAATTTATGGAACAATATTTAGACATCACTCCCGGCTCCGTCAGTGTTATGGGATTGATGAATGATATAGAGCATAAAGTACAACTTCTGATTGATGAAGATATTTTGAAAAAAGAATATTTTGGATGTCATCCTTGTGTAAATACATCAAGCTTAAAATTCAAAACAACCGATCTTATGGAGCGTATCATTCCAGCTCTTGGACACACGCAAAAAATGGTAAGGCTTGGTTGAGCCAGACAAGGACGGAGAAAAGTGGCTCTCAAAAGCCACTTTCCTCCGCCCCTATTTCTCATTTACTATATTTTTCAATCTTACATTGATGTTTTTTCGTTTTCTTATCATAATTGATACCTACCAACAAAATCTCACCTGTATATTGCTCAATAGATGCCGGATATTTCTTTGTTCTGATTTGTTCAATTGCTGTCTCAACGTTTTTATTCCACTTTAATTCCACTATTAGTGCGGGATAATCCATCGCATACTCTAATTTGGGAATAAATACAAAGTCTGCAAAGCCTCTGCCTGATGGTAATTCTCTTATTGGTTTGAAATAATATTGCATCGCACTTAAATATCCTATTGCAAGTACACTGCTCAATGAATTTTCATCATTATACTGAATCATTGATACATATTCCATATGAATCTTTTCTATTGTATTTTCAACCAATTCACAATCCATATCCAATGTAGCATCAAGCAATTCTACTGACTCCCGTTGGAACGCAACTAATTCATCCCATTTCTTACGCTTTGTCGCTTTTATAAGTTCTTGCCGAATCTCTTCATTTGGAATAAACGCAGTCTCTGTTGTCTGATTATATGCTAAATATCCCAAATGAATCAAATACGTAAGTACATCATCTTTATTGGAAAAACTTGTCATATCATTCTGGAACGATGATACATCAACCTCGACTGATGCACCGGAAAGCATCTCTATAATTGCTGTTTTTAATCCATCAAAATTCATGTTAATCAACGGAACGATTGCTTCGTACGTACCTGTTTGCGACCAGTAACTTTTATATTGATTCCACCGTAAACTTTCAACAACTGCTTTGGGATTATAAACTTGATAATTATTTAGCAGATACCCATTATACCAGCGCTTCACTTCGGTAAAATTCCTACCATATTGATCGCAAAGACTTTTTACTTCTTCTTCCGTAAATCCGATATATTTCGCAAATATCTTCGCATCCAACATTGTAAACTCCGCAAAATTATTTAGTGCGGATTGTGTCTGTACTTTCTTAATCGGAAGAATCCCAGTCAAATAAGCCAGATGAATATATTTAGATGGTTCGTTTCCTTTAAATAATCCTCGAAGAAAATTAATATATTCATCCTGTATTGTCTGATTCAATGCTTCATCTCGTATCAAAACATCCCATTCATCAATGATTATAATAAATTTATTTTCGATTGCTTCATGAATTCTTGATAGTGCTTCCGGCAATGAATGAATTCGTTCCGGTAATATATTCGGATAATACTCTTTTAATTCACTAATTGTATTCTCAGTAATATATGAAATCACATTTTCTGCACCGCCAGCCGGCTCCATGCACCACTGAATATCCAAATGAATGACATCATATTGATTCAGATGCTTTCTATAATCAGCACTTTTACTGATTTCCAAATTTGAAAACATATCTTCCGAATTGCATCCTTTACTGTAATATGCCGTCAGCATATCTGCGGTAATGGATTTTCCAAACCTTCTCGGTCTGCTATTGCATATAAATTTTGCTGTAGTATCAATCACTCGGTTGGTATATTCCAATAGTCCGGTCTTATCTACGTATATTTCTGAATTTAACGCATCTTGAAATGCACTTGTTTTGGAATTTACAAATCTTCCCACTCACTACACGCACCTTTCTGACATCATATCCTACATTTAAAGCTTTATTTCATGTAATTCGATTTTAACATTGCATTAATGAAATGGCAAGATGGAGAAACAAACAGGGACGGGGTTTTCCGGCTTTTTTTGCTTGCAAAAAAGCCGGAAAACTCCGTCCCTATCTGGCTCTATCAAATGTAAACACATTTAAAAACTGTTTTGCTCTTTCTGTCTTTGGATTTTCGAAGAATACTTCTGGTGCATCTTCTTCCACAATCTTGCCCTGGTCCAGGAATATCACGCGGTCTGCAACAGCTTTTGCAAACTGCATCTCATGTGTTACGATGATCATTGTTCTTCCCTGCTTTGCAAGGTCGAGCATTACATCTAATACTTCTCGAACCATCTCCGGGTCAAGTGCTGCCGTTACCTCATCGAATAACAGAATCTCCGGATGCATACACAGTGCACGAACGATTGCTACACGCTGTTTCTGACCACCGGACAACTGTCTTGGATAACTATTTGCCTTATCTGCCAAACCGACTCTTTCAAGAAGCTGCATTGCCTCTTCTTTTACTTCTTCTTTTTTACGTTTCTGTACCTTTGTCGGTGCCAATGTAATATTATCCAGCACTGTCAAATGAGGAAATAATTCATAGCTCTGGAATACCATTCCTATCTTCTGACGAAGCGATGCCAGATTCTTGCTGCCATACTCAACCAGGTCTCCTTGAAGACGGATTTCTCCTCCCTGAATTGGCTCCAATGCATTGATACAGCGAAGCAATGTACTCTTTCCGCATCCACTTGGACCAACTACGACTACTACTTCACCTTGTTTTATTTCCAAATCCATACCATCTAATATCGTATGGCCTTCAAATTTCTTTGTAAGATTTTTTACATTCAATAATGTTTCTGCCATGAACATCACCCCCATTTTCTTTCCAGATATCTGGCAAGCATACTAATTGGCCAGCATGCAATGAAGTAAAGCAAGAATACAACAAGGAATACTCCAAATGCTGCATTCGGACTTGTCATACGGTTTGCCTCGATTATCTGCTGTGCCACTTTCAACATTTCCACAACACCAATCATAAGCACAAGGCTGGTTGTCTTGATCATTCGTGTGATCAGATTGATTGCAAGCGGTACCAGTCGTCTGACGGTCTGCGGAATAATGATATAGCGATATGTCTGGATTTTTGTAAGGCCAAGTGCCTCACTACTCTCGTATTGATGCTTTGGAATACTGATCAGCGCTCCTCTTACCAAATCTCCCATTTCTGCGGTTCCCCACAGTACAAATACGATAATTGAAGCAACTTCTCCCGACAAACTCCATCCAAATGCTCTTGTACTTCCAAAATATACGATGAACAAAAGCACCAGCTGTGGCATAATACGGATAATCTCAAGATAAATTCTGAAAATCGCACGTACGATTTTATTTTTCATTGTCATCAGTGCTCCAACAAGAATTCCAAGCGGCATGCTGATTACAATAGAAATGAGACTGATTTGCAGTGCTACCCACATACCTTGCAGCAGACGAATCATGTTGTTTCCTTTTAATAATACATCAAGCCCCAAATCCGGCATGGCGCAGCCTCCTTTCCAACAGACTGCCCAGAATTGACACTGGAAGCAGAATGATCAGGTAGAAGACGACGAGCAAAAACAGACTCTCTGTTGTTTTGTAATACAGACCAATTAAATCTTTGGCTGTAAACATCAAATCCATCAAACTGATGGCACTGAACACACTCGTCTCCTTCAACAAAAATATTACATTTGCCACAAAGGCCGGTACGCTGACCGACATTGCCTGCGGTAAAATCACATATTGCATTGTCTGGCGATTGCTTAATCCCAAACTAACTGCACTTTCTCGCTGGATTGGTTCTATGGTTTCCAGTCCACTGCGAAATGTTTCTGCCATATAACTTCCGCCTAAAAACGCAAGTCCAATTGCTCCACAAACTTCTGCATCGAGCTGCAAACCAATCTTCGGAAATCCATAATATATGAAGAAAAGCTGTACTAACAAGGGGGTGTTTCTACTAAGTTCAATATAAACTGCTACAATCTGCCTTGCTACAGGAATTTTGTGATATTGAATCATTGCACATATCAATCCGATTAAAATTGCTAAGACAATTCCGATTACTCCTATCTTGACTGTCAATTTTGCAGCCTTTTCATATAAAGGAATGTACTTTATAATAAATTCCCAATTCATGAAATCGTGTTCTCCTTTCATTGATATTTGCATTTTTTTATTCTACCATTCTCAAAATTGATGCACAAGAACAGATTTGCACAGTTTTCTGCTATGTTTTTTACTATATTATGTTAGATATTACTCTGTCTTTCCACCTTCTACAACTAAGCTGTCCTCATAGTCTGTACCATAAGTATCTTTCAATGTTGCTTCATAATCTGCATGGAAGAAATTCTCTTCACCTAATGATTCGATTTCTCCGTTGATCCAATCTAATAATGTGTCATTTCCTTTTGTTACAGCAGGTGCGATACTGTCTGCGCTTCCAAGATTTGGAATTCCTACTGTGTAGCCTTTATTCTGAAGTGCAAATGCGATAACCTCTGTATTATCATTTGCCCAAGCTACTGATGTACCATTTTCAAATGCTTCTTTTGCTGTTGCATAAGAATCAAACTTCTGAAGTGGGATGTCCGGATAATTCTCATGTAAATATGTCTCTGCTGTTGTTCCGGAAATTACGATGATTGAGTCGTCTTCATTCCAGTTATCCAGGCTCTCGATTACGTTGTCATCTCTTGATACAACACCGAGTGATACGTTCATGTATGGAAGTGCAAAATCAACTTCTTCGGCACGCTCATCTGTTACTGTAAAGTTTGCCAAAATCACATCAACCTTACCCGTCTGAAGATATTCAATTCGGTTGGCTGCCTCTGTGGATACAAAGTTTACATCAACTCCTAAATCCTCTCCCAGTCTATTTGCAAAATAAATATCATATCCCTGATATTCTCCATTCTCATCTACATAACCAAATGGGTTTTTGTCAGAGAATACTCCGATGTTAATCTCTCCAGATTTTTTGATTTCATCGAGTGTACGATACACTTCCTTCCCTGAAGATGCTTTATCCGATGAATCAGCTGAATCCTTGGAACTACCACAAGCAGTTGCTCCAACTGCTAATGTAAATGCTAATGTCAGTGCTAATGTTTTTTTTCAAGTTTTTCATGTTTTCTCTCTCCTTTTTTGTTGATGTTACGAATTATATACCCCTATACCTACTATGTCAATAGGTTTTACGTGTTTTTTTCAAAAAATTGATATAAGAATTCTTGCTCAGATTCCATGAGCGGGAGACACATAAGAGCGTAAATTTTTGCTAAAAGCAAATGAATTTACGCTCTAAGTGTCTCCAACGCTCACTCCATATTCGCTCGAATTTCTTATATCAATTTTTTTGTAAGTAATGTATCGGCTCAACTTGTGAAGTAAATAGCAACTCAAAGGATATGAGGAAAGATATCTGCGATAGTGAATTTTAGGGTATTGAAGATGCAAAATTTGTAAAGGGAGTATCTGCAAAGCATTGAAAGAGCAAGTTGAAGATGCGTAATTTTACTGGGGAGCATCTTCACGTTATCGAAAATGTGGGATGTAGATGCAAAATTTGCAAAGGAAGTATCTTTAAATCCCAGAAAAGGCAAGATGCAGATGCAATTGTACATGACAGGCAGGCTTAAAAGTATCTGCAAGTTCAAAGAAAAGCAAGTTGCAGATACATTGATTCCAAAAAGAGCATCTGCAATAACGAATATCAAGGGCTTGCAGATACAACTGTTACAAAAAAATCATCTACCTATTTCTATTACGGTACACCACAGAGCACTGCTGTTTAATTCATTAGATTTGCGATAACGTACTGAAAAAAATATTGGATATGAATTTCTACGAATATAAAGGAAGCGATTGGAAATACTAAAAGGCCAGAATTTTACGTTAGAGCTTAGAAACTTGCTGTTTGAGGGCACAGCTCGAGTTGCTGGTTTCTAAGCTCTGTTTTTAGTAATAATTCTGACCTTTATGTATTTCCCGCTGACGGAGTCTGAACAGAAATTCATATCCAATATTTTTCTCAGGGACGCTTATCCACCTTAATGAATTAAATAGCAACCTGATAACTCCTTACCCCACCACATTCTTAATCCTATCCATCGCTTCCTCCAGCACCTTCCGCGGACACGCCACATTAATCCGCTGGAATCCTTCTCCGCAACTTCCGAATATCTTCCCGCTATCCAGCCACAGCTTCGCCTGATTAATAATCTTATCATCCAGCTCTTCCACACTAAGTCCTGTTCCTCTGAAATCAAGCCATACAAGATAAGTACCTTCATGCTCCACCATATTTACACCCGGAAGCTGTTTTTCCACGTACTGTTTTACAAACTCGATGTTTTCTTTTACATAAAACTTCATTGCCTGGTACCATTCTTCGCCATGCTCGTAGGCTGCTTCACATGCCACCAGCCCTAATACATTTAGCTGGCTGATACCTGCTGCATCCATTTGATGTTTAAATTTTCTTTTTAATTCTGGATTTGGAATCAGAATATTAGATATCATCAGACTGGCAATGTTAAATGTCTTGCTCGGCGCAGTGCAGGTTACTGTAATCTCTTCATATTCTTTTTTGATATTTGCAAAAACCTGATGTTTCCCTTTGAATACAAAATCTTCATGGATTTCATCACTTACAACAGTTACATGATATTTGACGCAAATATCTCCAAGTCTTGTAAGTTCTTCTTTTGACCAGACTCTTCCCACCGGATTATGCGGATTACATAAGAGAAATAATTTGATTTTGTGAGCCACGATTTTCTGTTCGAAATCTTCGAAATCTATATGATAACGGTTATCTTCTCCAAGATACAGGGTGTTGCTTACAACATTTCTTCCGTTGTCTTTAATCACTTCTGAAAACGGATAATAGACCGGCTGCTGGATTAAAACAGCATCTCCCGGTTCTGTATAAGCTTTTACAGCCATTGCCAGGGCAAATACGACTCCCGGCGTTTTGACGAGCCATTTTCTTTGAATATCCCAATCGTGATGTTTCTGCATCCATTTTTTCAAAATATCAAAATATTGGGTCTTCACCTCGCTATATCCATAAATTGCATGCTTTGCACGTTCGATTATGGCATCTTCTATATAAGAAGATGTCTCAAAATCCATATCTGCTACCCAAAGAGGTAACACATCCGCCGGCATGTTCCGCTCAACTGCAAAATCATATTTTAAGCATCTTGTATTTCTTCGGTCTATTATTTTGTCAAAATTCAAATTTCTTTCTGCCATGTTTTCTACCATTCCTTTTCTTCCAGTTCTCCAAACACACGCTCCAGTTCTTCCAGCAAATCTTTGATATTCTCGATTCCGACAGACAAACGAAGCGTTGCATCGGTGATTCCGTTTTTTATGCGGATTTCCTCTGGTACATCTGCATGAGTCTGTGTTGTCGGATATGTGATCAAGGTTTCTACTCCTCCGAGGCTTTCTGCATACTGGATCAATCGTACCTTTTCTAATATTGTAAATGCGTCCTCTTTGCTCCTAAGCTGGAACGTCAGCATTGCGCCAAATCCTCTCGCCTGCTTTTTCATAATTTCATGTCCCGGATGCTCCTCTAAGCCCGGGTAAATGACTTTGGTAACTGCAGGCTGCGTCTTTAACCATTTTGCAATTTCAATCGCATTTTCCTGTGCTCGCTCCATACGGAGCCCAAGTGTCTTTACCCCTCTTAAAATCAGCCAACTGTCAAATGGTGCCAGTCCTGCTCCGGTTGTTTTAATCAAAAAACGATATCTTTCACTGATTTCTTCACTCTTTGTCACAAGAAATCCTGCCAGCGTATCATTATGTCCACCAAGATATTTTGTCCCACTGTGAATTACGATATCAGCTCCCAACTCCAACGGATTTTGGAAATAGGGAGATAAAAATGTATTGTCAACGATCAAGAATAGCTTGTATTTTTTTGTAATCTCTGCCATCTTCCGAATATCGGTTACATTCATCATTGGATTGGTCGGAGTTTCAATGTAAATTGCTTTTGTATTATCTTGAACATAAACTTCTACATCTTCTTTGTAACAGTCTACTCTTGAAAATGTAATTCCGTTTTTTTCTGATACATTGCGAAACAGCCGGATGCTTCCGCCATACAAATCTGAATCGACGATCAGGTGGTCTCCCGGTTTGAACAGCTCCATTGCCATCGTAATTGCTGCCATTCCGGATGAAAATGCAAATGCATCGTTTCCATTTTCCAATGTTGCAATAATTTTCTCCAGATGTTCCCTTGTCGGATTCTGAAGTCTGCTGTAATCATATCCTGTACTTTGTTCCACCCCCGGATGTGCATAGGTTGCTGTCTGGTAAATCGGATAACTAATTGCGCCATAATTCTTTATACAGTCTTCTTCCGATTCTAAATGAATACATTTTGTCTCTATCTCTCTTCCCATGTTATGTCCTCCAGATTCTATTTCCATACTGTTTTGGTAGGTTTGTTGAATTGCATTTAGTATACATAT
>SKEL01001536.1_pt1 | contig 20193 bp, 15 predicted proteins | sample 4826741 | NCBI WGS metagenome assembly SKEL01 (sample SAMN11008810, study PRJNA524170) | human gut metagenome | biome: Human fecal sample; material: Feces; isolation source: fecal sample from pouch patient p33 | host: Homo sapiens | place: Israel: Tel-Aviv | collected 2016-03-22
GAAATTAATAAAAAATATAATAAAATGCATTTGATATTACATTTTATTATATTTGTATAAAAAAACTTAATATTTCCCATTGACAATTTAATAACCATCTTTTACACTATGGTTACAAGGTATTCATTTCTAATTAATTTCGATATTCGAATGGAGGTTTGAGTTATGGAACAGAAACAAGAAAAATTTAGTACCATAGGTTACATAGCCGCCGCGTTAGGTATGTGTATTGGTACTGGTAATGTATGGCGATTTCCACGAGTGTGTGCGGCAAACGGTGGTGGAGCATTTATCATAGCATGGACGATTGCAATGCTGGTATTTGCTGTACCGCTTCTTTCTACAGAGATGGCATTCGGTAAAAAGACGAGACTTGGATGTATCGGTACATTCCGTGATGCCGGTGGAAAGAAGTATACATGGATGGGATTCTTTGTTGCAGCAGTATGTTTCTTCCTGATGAGTTATTATTGTGTACTTCAGGGATATTGTATGAAATACGCAGTTAATTCTGTTACTTCAGCATTTAAACCGAATCTGTCAACAGAGACGACATCAGCAATGTGGACAGCATTTACAGATTCACAGGCACAGGTTATTTTATTCCATGCGATCGGATTTGCACTTGCATGTTTCATCGTTTATCAGGGAATTGCAGGTGGAATTGAAAAATTCTGTAAAGTAGCGATACCGGCACTGTTTATCATCCTTGTAGGATTAGCAATTTACGCAGTTACATTAAATGGAGCAAGTCAGGGACTTCAGTATCTCTTTACTGTTAAGAAAGAGTATATTTTAAGCCCGAATACATGGATTCAGGCATTCATCCAGGCAGCATGGAGCACCGGAGCCGGATGGGGATTCATTATTACATATGCGAACTACGTAGGAGAAGAGGAAGATGTTCCGACAAGCTGTCTGATCATGGGACTTGGTGATAACCTTGGAGCAATCCTCTCGGCACTGGTAGTTATCCCGGCAATCTGTGCACTTTCAGCTACACCGGAGGCAGCGAATGAAGCACTCAGTCAGGGCAACTTCGGACTTACATTTATTTACATTTATCAGTTATTTACAACAATTCCGGGCGGAAGATTCATTTCCTTTATCTTTTTTGGATTACTTGCAATTGCAGCAATCACATCACTGTTCTCTATGATCGAAGTTGGAGTAAAATGTGTTGTTGACCTTGGATTGCCGCGGAAAAAAGCAGTTGTCAGTGTCTGCTTCGCAGGATTCTTAGTAGGATGCTTCTCATGCTGGTCACTGGTTAACATTGATAATCAGGATTGGGTATGGGGAATCGGACTTCTGGTAAGTGGTGCCTTTATTGCAATCCTGGCATGGAAGTACGGTGTGGAAAAATTACGTACACAGGAAGTTAATGCAAAAGGTGCAGATGTACATCTTCCAAAAGCATATTATACCGGATGTATGTATCTGATTCCGGTTCTGGTAGTGATCATGGTGGTTTACTGGTTATTACAGACAAAGGAATGGTTCCCGGATACCTGGCTGAATCCGTTTATTATCCAGGATAACACAGGAACTGTATTACTTCAGTTTGGAGTAGTGATCCTTGTAGGTCTCGCACTTTCCAAGTTCTTTAATACAAAGACTGCAAAAGGAGCTATGAAAAATAACGAAGCTGGAAAATAATAGTAGAAAGAAGGTGTGAGCTATGACGATGGATGCAATTATTATGATGGTGATTACACTGGTTGGATATATTGGCGGATTTAGTTATTTCATGATACGTGTATTTAAAAAAGAAAGAAGTAAATCCAAAGAGTAGGTATCGAACGGAGAATGAATAAAGGATAGTATGGTAAATTAGACGACGTTCTGATTGAAATGAATACATATCGAAAAGGAGCGGAGCCGGGATTTTGTCAGGAGTGACAGGATTCCGGCTCCGCTCCTTTTTATGCATGTGTATTAGATGTCAAGTGCGGCATGGTATCCATCTTTATTAAAGCCGGGAAATATTGTTCATATCCCCGGCTGATTCATTTTTTAATACCATCTCGTCATAGGAAGATTATTATTAATTCCCTTTGTCATTAAAATCTGATGGATATCAATAATTCCGTTATGGAAGGTAGCGGCACATGCAGAGAGGTACATATCCCACATCCTTAAGAAACGTTCATCAAACATTGTATGTGCTTCTTCAATATGATCCTTGAAGTTTTTCTCCCAGCAGAGAAGCGTACGGTTATAGTGAAGACGTAAGTCCTCGATATCCTGGGTATGGAAGTTATCTTCTGCCATGCAGTTCATGACTTCACGAAGACTGGGAACAGATCCGCCCGGGAAGATGTATTTCTTGATCCATGGATCACCAGGATGCTCTTTTAATGCACTGATGAAGTGGAGCAGGAACAGACCGCCGTCTTTCATGACCTTGCTGACACAGTCTAAGTATAACTGATAATTCTCACGGCCGACATGTTCGAGCATACCGACGCTGACAACGCGGTCATACATCTTGCCGTCAGAAGGAAGATCACGGTAGTCCATTAGCTTGACTTCCAGGTAGTCGGACAATCCTTCCTCTTTGATACGTTTCTGGCATTCTTTGTATTGTTCTTCACTTAAGGTGATGCCGGTACCTTTAATTTTATATTTCTTAGCAGCTTCAATCAGAAGGAATCCCCAGCCGCATCCGATATCAAGAAGAGTCATACCTTCTTTCAGATATAACTTTTCAAGAATGTAATCAACTTTATTCTTCTGCGCCTGATACAGGGTATCATCTTCATGTTTGAAATATCCACAGGAATAACTCATTGTTTCATCGAGCCAGAGTTTGTAGAAGTCATTTCCGATATCGTAATGACTGCTGACTTCTTTTTTTTGGTTTTTCTTTGATGAAGATGGGAACATGATGGATTTCAAATGATGTTCATCAGTTGAAAATTTACCCATCTGACCAAGAAGGTTATCAAGTGCCTGATAAAGGTTTCCCTCAATATCAAGATCACCATCCATGTAAGCTTCTCCAAGTGCAAGAGAAGTACTGGTGACCAGATCCTTTAATGGGATGACCTTTTTGAAATTTACGGTAAATGTAGGTGCGCCTTCGCCGATCAGATGTTCGTGTCCATTAATTTTGACCAGGAAAGGGTGTTCATCGAATTTTTTTAAGAATGTTATCATAGCCTGTTCTTCCAGCATAATATAACCTCCAGTTCTGCTATCATTATTTCCTTCAGCAAGAATTATATTCCTTATAAATTTTGAAAGTCAAATAAAATAGACATTTTTTAAAAATTGTATTGGAACTACCAATAAATGAAAACATATATCAAGAACGCATATATTCCTTGACTTATGTGATAATAAGAGATAAAATACATATACCCCGTAAGGGTATGGATATGAAAGGAGTATGCTTATGGAAGACAAGAATATAGATAATATGGAAAACAAATCAGAAAAAGAATGCTGTTGTCACTCGTCCAAGCATCGTTCGGATAAAGAATACAAGGATCTGATGAATCGTCTGAGCCGGATTGAGGGTCAGGTACGCGGCATCAAAGGAATGCTGGAAAAGGACGCTTATTGTCCGGAGATTCTGGTACAGGTATCAGCGGTGAATGCGGCACTGAACAGCTTTAATAAAGTATTGCTGGCGAATCACATCCGTACCTGTGTGGCAGATGACATCCGGGACGGAAAAGATGAGACGGTTGATGAACTGGTAAAGGTGTTACAGAAGCTGATGCGGTAAGTAAAGTTTATAGATGTATAGTCTGCTCGGAAAGCATTTTCTGAGTTTACTATAAAGAAATAAGAAAAATAATAATGACAGGAGGGAACAAGACAACAATGGAACAATATATAGTAACCGGCATGAGCTGTGCAGCCTGTAGCAGCAGAGTCGAAAAAGCAGTTTCGAAAGTGCCGGGTGTAACATCCTGCTCGGTAAGTCTGCTTACCAACTCTATGGGAGTAGAGGGAACTGCAAGTGAACAGGAGATCATTAAAGCAGTCACAGATGCCGGATACGGAGCATCGAAAAAAGGAGAAGGAACGGCAAAGACACAGTCATCATCAGCATCTGCCGGAGAAGATATGTTAAAAGACAGAACGACACCGGCATTAAAGAAGCGTCTGATTGCATCACTTGGATTCCTGATCGTCCTGATGTATTTCTCTATGGGTCATATGATGTGGGGCTGGCCAGTTCCGGGATTCATGAAAGACAATCATGTGATGATGGGACTGTTACAGATGCTTCTGACGATTACAGTCATGGTGATCAACCAGAAGTTTTTCATCAGTGGATTCAAAGGACTGATCCACCGGGCACCGAATATGGATACCCTGGTGGCACTTGGATCCGGAGCGTCTTTTGTATACAGTATGTATGCATTGTTTGCAATGACAGATGCGCAGATGCATGGGGATATGGATGCAGTAATGTCTTATATGCATAATTTTTATTTTGAATCAGCAGCTATGATCCTTGCACTGATCACCGTCGGAAAGATGCTGGAGGCAAGATCAAAAGGAAAGACGACCGACGCATTAAAAGGATTGATGAAGCTTGCGCCAAAGACAGCGGTTGTGATCCGTGGAGAAAAAGAAGTTCAGGTATCGATTGAACAGGTACAAAAGGGAGATTGCTTTGTTGTAAAGCCGGGAGAGAATATTCCGGTTGACGGAGAAGTCATAGAAGGAAACAGTGCGGTCAATGAATCTGCTCTTACAGGTGAAAGTATTCCGGTAGATAAGGCTGTAGGTGATAAGGTATCAGCCGCAACCGTAAATCAGTCCGGATATCTGAAGTGCCGTGCGACCAGAGTCGGCGAGGATACGACACTTTCGCAGATTATTCAGATGGTAAGTGATGCGGCTGCAACGAAAGCACCGATCGCAAAGATTGCGGACCGTGTATCCGGTGTATTTGTGCCAATGGTTATCACAATTGCAGTGCTCACAATTATTGTATGGTTGATCGCAGGACAGAGTATTGGTTTTGCGTTATCCAGAGGAATTGCGGTGCTGGTGATCAGCTGTCCATGTGCGCTTGGACTTGCAACACCGGTAGCAATTATGGTCGGAAATGGAATGGGTGCCAGAAATGGTATTATGTTCAAGACAGCAGTTTCACTGGAAGAGACTGGAAAGATGCAAATTGTTGCGCTGGATAAGACTGGTACGATCACAAGTGGAGAACCGAAAGTGACAGATATCATTCCGGCAGCGGGAGTGACAGAAGATACCTTATTAAAATGTGCGTATGCACTGGAAAATAAGAGTGAACATCCACTGGCAAGAGCAATCCTTGAAAATGCAAAAGAGGAAAATGCCGGCATCGAAGAAGTTACCGGATTCCAGGCTCTTCCGGGTAACGGCCTGACAGCCATATTGGATGACCTTACATTATATGGAGGAAATTATACATTTATCAGCAGTAAGGTATCCGTTGATGGAGATATCCAGAAGAAGGCAGAGAAACTTGCCGAAGCAGGTAAGACACCATTATTCTTTGGAAATGAAGACCGTTTATTAGGTGTAATTGCAGTGGCGGATGTCATCAAAGAAGATAGCCCGCAGGCGATCAAAGAATTACAGAACATGGGAATCCATGTAGTCATGCTGACCGGAGATAACGAACGTACTGCAAAAGCCATCGGACAGCAGGCCGGAGTTGATGAAGTGATTGCAGGCGTACTTCCGGAAGGAAAAGAGCAGGTGATCCGTAAGCTGAAAGAAAAAGGAAAAGTTGCGATGGTCGGGGATGGTATCAACGATGCACCGGCACTTACAAGAGCCGATATGGGTATTGCGATCGGAGCCGGAACGGATGTTGCGATCGATGCGGCAGATGTTGTTCTGATGAAGAGCCGGTTAAGTGATGTGCCGGCAGCAATCCGCATGAGCCGTGCGACACTCCGTAATATTCATGAGAACCTGTTCTGGGCATTCTTCTATAATATTATCGGAATCCCGCTTGCGGCTGGTGTATGGTATCCGCTGTTCGGGTGGAAATTAAATCCGATGTTCGGTGCGGCAGCCATGAGTTTATCAAGCTTCTGCGTAGTATCGAACGCATTGAGATTGAATCTTTTTAAGATGTATGATGCATCAAAAGATAAAAAATTAAAAGCCAAAAAAGAAAAAAAGAGATCCAAGAAGGAGGACAAGACAATGAAAAAAATAATGCATATTGAGGGAATGATGTGTGGACACTGTGAGGCAGCCGTAAAGAAAGCACTGGAAGCACTTCCACAGGTAGACGAAGCGGTTGTAAGCCATGAGGCAGGAACAGCAGAGCTGACATTAAATGCAGAGATCGCAGATGATGTGCTGAAGAAGACAGTAGAAGACAAGGATTATACGGTGACATCTGTGGAATAATCTATGATTTCTTATATACAGAGTATACTTTTTATTTGAAGCATCCAAAGAACACTGCTATACTTAATTATAAGTATCATAACGAGGAAGGAACGAAAGTTAATGAGAAAGAGTGGAATGTTAATGCCGGTCTCTGCACTTCCGGGGGCATATGGAATCGGATGTTTTTCAAAAGAAGCGTATGAATTTGTAGATATATTAAAAGAAGCAGGACAGAAATTGTGGCAGATCCTGCCGCTTGGACAGACAGGATACGGTGATTCACCGTATCAGTCTTTTTCAACATTTGCGGGAAACCCGTATTTTATCGATCTGGAGACGCTGATCGAGGATGAACTTCTGACAAAAGAAGAGTGTGACCAGGCAGATTTCGGAGAGAATGAAGAAGAAATCGATTATGAAAAAATATATAATGCAAGATTTAAAGTATTAAAGCTTGCATATAAAAGAGCCAAAAAGAACGGATTGATGGAAAGTAAGGCGTACCGTACTTATCTGGAAGAAGAAAAAGCATGGCTTGCGGATTATGCATTGTATATGGCAGTGAAAGATTCATTTGACGGAAAAAGCTGGGATCAGTGGGAGGAAGACATCAGGCTGCGTAAGCCGGAAGCAATTGCGGCATATCAGGAACGATTAAGTGCAGAGATTGATTTTTATGAATTTCTGCAGTATCTGTTCGCCGGACAGTGGGCCGGACTGAAAGCATATGCAAATGAACAAGGCATTGAGATTATCGGGGATATCCCGATCTACGTAGCATTTGACAGTGCGGATACCTGGGCGAATCCGAAGCTGTTCCAGTTAGATGAAGAAAATCTGCCGGTTGCGGTAGCGGGATGTCCGCCGGATGCATTTTCGGCAACCGGGCAGCTGTGGGGGAATCCATTGTATGCATGGGATTACCATAAGAAGACGGGTTATGACTGGTGGATGAAGCGGGTGGCCTGCTGCTTTAAATTGTATGACATCATCCGTATCGATCATTTCCGTGGGTTTGATGAATATTATGCAATCCCGTATGGAGATGAGACGGCAGAGAATGGTGAATGGATGCCGGGACCGGGCATGGATCTGTTCCTTAAGATGAAAGAAACATTAGGTGACCTTCCGATCATTGCGGAAGATCTGGGATTCCTGACGGATACAGTGAGACAATTGTTAAAAGACAGTGGTTATCCGGGAATGAAAGTACTGGAATTCGCATTTGTGGCAGGAGAGGACAGTGATTATCTTCCACATAATTATGATAAAAACTGTGTAGTCTATACAGGAACCCACGATAACGATACCCTTCAGGGATGGTATCAGACACTTTCCGAAGAAGATAAAGAGATGACAAAGGAATATCTGAATAATCCATATACTCCGGATGAAGAAGTACACTGGGATTTCATAAGTCTGGCGATGAGAAGTGTGGCAGATACGTGCATCATTCCGGTGCAGGATTATCTGGGACTTGGTAATGAGGCAAGAATTAATATGCCATCTACACTCGGCGGTAACTGGATGTGGAGAATGAAAAAAGGCGCATTTACAGATGAACTGATCAAGAAGATCAGAAAAACGACAGAAGTCTGCGTAAGATAAACATAACAGGAAACAAAAAGAAAACACAATATTCAAACGATGGATTCACTGAGAAGGGAATGGAAACGTTTTGGATATTGTGTTTTTCTTTTTGTTTTGTATATGTCAAAACCTCTGATTTTTCATAAAAGTATAATTTTTGATATAAAAAGTATGATTTTTTGCATAACAGATATGATTTTTGGTAAAGAAAAAGTATAAAAAATTATAGAATGAGACTGTAATATGTTAAGATGGTATTAATAAAAGGTATGAGGTGTACTATGGGGTTGTTAAAACTGGTGATCGTAGATGATGAGCCGATCCTGCTGGAGGGTCTGGTGAAGACGTATGACTGGAACGGTATGGGATATGAGGTGGTTGGTTTTGCGCAGAGCGGAGAGCAGGCGTTAAAGGTAATACGCGAAAAAAAGCCACACGTAGTGCTGACAGACATCAGGATGAAACAGATTTCCGGACTTATGGTAATGGAAGAAATCAAGAAAGAGAACCCGGAATGTCAGTTCGTGGTATTAAGTGCATACAGGGATTTTGAATATGCGAAGAAGGCATGTGACCTGGGAGCATTCGCATATCTTCTGAAGCCGATTGAAGATGAAAAATTACAGGCGACGATGACAGATGTCGGTAAAATCTGTGAAGATCAGATCCGAAATGAGGAGAAGTATGACCGCTGGGAGAGACTTCTGAAAAAGGACGGAGATGGATTTTTGCAGGTTGTCGTGCAAAAATATGTCCAGAACCGGCTGCCGGAAGAAAAAGTAGATGAAGTCTTCCATACGCTGCAGGATGTCATGAAGGAAGGGGACCGGTTTATTACAGTATATGCAGATCTTGATCTGGCCTATAAGATTACCAATGAACTGGAATATGAAGCCTCGAGATTTTCCATGGTCAGAATGATTGAAGAAAAGATCGCAGAGAGATTCACATACTGGAAATTCGAAAGTGAAGAAGGACATCGTACATTTATTATAAAGACGCAGGAGAACACAGCGGTACATGAATTGAAAGAACTGCTGGAAGAGGTAAAAAAAGAAGAGAACAGCCCGGTTATTGCAGCAATATCCAAACCATATAAAGGGATCCGCGGAATCAGAAGAAGTTTCGAAGAAGCGCAGAGATTGTTCGCTGTTACAAATGCATCCGGAGCGGGAGTATTTACAATCCCGGAGACTGTTGAAGAAAAAGAGGAAAGCCCATATCCGGCGGAGGCAGAGATGATGGTGGTCAACAGCGTGCGGAAGAACGACGCCGTACAGTTAAAGCAGGCATTTGTACATTTTATTTACCAACTGCCACACAGAGAAGAACTGCAATGCCAGTATATGCACAAGATCATGGTAAAGACAGAATTCATGTTAAAAGACAGTTACGGGATGGACGAATCACTGAATCAGCAATTTGAAAATTATTATTCGAATATGAGAAACTTAAAGGCGGCAAAAGCGGTGGATGTCTGTTACAAGATTCTGGGAACGGCTATTGAAAAAAGACTGGAAAATGCAGAGAAGAAAGAGAATAAGGGATCAAAAGAATACATTGCAGCGGCTGTGGCATATATAGATGAACATCTGGATAATGAAGATCTTTCGATTGTATCAGTGGCGACACATGTATATCTGAATCCGGTATATTTTGGACGGGTATTCAAGAATACCTTTCATATGACATTCAAACAATATCTGCTGCAGCGTAGAATGGAGCTGGCAAAGAGACTGCTGGAAGACGGAAGAACCAGCATCGGTAATATCTGCGAGCAGGTCGGAATCAGTAATCCATCCTATTTTTCACATTTGTTTAAAGAATATACAGGACAGCTTCCGAGAGATTACAAAAGGGAATATGAAGTATGAAAAAAAGTAAAATGTCAGGAATCCAGAAAAAGTATCTGAAGTATATGTGTACGCTTCTGATACTGGCACTGATTCTTTCCAGCATCTGTGTATGGACTTATGTCAGACGGAATATGACAGATGTGATTGTGGATAAGTATGAATTCATGAATGAGAAGATGGGGATAGCTCTGGATAATCTCTACCGGAAGACGGATGCCGTGACAGCAGAGATCATCCTGGAAAATGATGTGCAGAAGAGTCTGAAGAATAAAGAACTGCAGGAAGTAGAGAAGAATACACTGAGCAAATATTTTGCATACATAGATCTGAATCATGTCGCTGATTACTGCTACATTGATAATAAAAAAAATGTTTACGCAAAATCCTATTCCCAGATTGGTTATTCGGATTTTCAAAGCAGTGGTCTGCGTGAAAAAATGGGGGATGAGTATGCGAAGACGCAGTGGATCTGGACCCGGGATTACCTGTTTGGTACAGGGAACGAAGCTTTGTTTATCGGAAGATATGTGAACAGTATGGATTACGCACACGAACCTGGAATCGTGTATCTGAAGATGAATCAACAGTTTCTGGAAAGTGTTATGGATAAAGACAGGAAGATTGCAAAAGATGTTGCAGTGGGAATCATAAGTCCGGAAGGAAAGACTTGCATCCGGCAGGAACCGGAAGATCTCAGTATCGAAAAAAGGACAATGAAGAAGATTACGGAACTGACCAGAACGAAAAAATCCGGTGTGATCGTGCGGGGAAAAAAGATAGAAGGCGGGATTTTACAGGCATACCGGCAGGAAGAGACAGGGATGGTGATCTTTACACTGGTGCCGGATATGGTATTGAATCAGGGAATGACGCAGATATTGATCGTATTACTCACTATCTATGCGGTGATCGCAGTGCTGGCGTTTGTATTAAGTCTTTATGCATCACAGACATTTACCCGGCCGATCAGACAGATCAGTGATGCCATGACAAGTTTTGATGGAAATGATTTTACACATACCATTCAGATCCATACGGACACAGAACTGGATAAGATCGGGCATGCCTATAACGAGATGTTAAAGAATATCGAAGAGTTCCAGAACGAGGTCAAGAATCAGCAGAAAGAACTAAGAATCAGTGAGATGAATACGCTGATCAGCCAGATCAATCCGCATTTTCTCTATAATACCCTGGATACCATCTATATGCTGGCGCGGATCAACGGGGAAGAGAAGACGATGAAGATGATACAGGCACTGTCAAAGTATCTGCGTCTGTCACTGAGCAAAGGACGTGAGATTGTGACAGTAGAAGACGAGCTGGAAAATGTAAAAAGTTATATGGAGATCCAGCAGATCCGCAATGAGAATCTGTTCCGTTATGAGATCGAATGTGGAGAAGAACTGAAAACAAGGTGGATATTAAAGCTGATCTTACAGCCAATTGTGGAAAATGCAGTCAAATATGGATTTTGTGATATCTTCGAAGGCGGTCTGATAAGGATCAGTGTCACTGAACAGGCAGGACAGCTTACATTCAGTGTCTATAATAACGGAACTCCGATGGAAGAGCAGATGGCGGAGAAGTTAAACGGACTGTCAGAGATACCGGTATCAAAAATGAAAGACAGTTTTGAAGACAAAAAACATGGTTATGGTGTGATAAATATTATTACGCGACTGCGGTTAAAGTATGGGGAGGATGTGAGATTTTTCTATGAATCGGATACAAATGGAACCGTCTGTGTTATCCAGATCCCGGATGACGGGAAAGAAAACAGTGAACAGTAGACGGATTATGGCAGCAGTGATGGTGATCGCCATGCTGACAGCACTGACCGGCTGTGCGGGAAAAGAGAATACACAGACCAGAAAAAAGAATAAAGTAGTAGAGATTCCAATGATCCTTACCGTAGATTCCAGTACTGGTAATAAGAATGAAGAGGAAGTGGTGGAGCGGTTTAACAGGGCATATAAAGGAAAGTATCATATAGATGTGGACTGGGTGATGGAGACGGAGGAAGAATACCGGAAGAATCTGAAACGTATGAATGTGACAGATGAATTACCGGCTATTATCACTGATCTGCGTATGCTTCCGTCTTTCTATCAGATGATGATCAAGAAAGGCAGGATTGAGGACCTGACACCTTACATTAACGAAGATCAGGAATGGAAGGATATGATCGAACCGTCAGTAATGGAATCGGTTCGGGAAGAGGATGGAAAGATTTATCTGGGTCCGGTCAGTACGGCGGCATTCGCCTGTTCAGGGGTTTTCTGGAACCGGGAGTTATTTGAACAGGCAGGAATCAGCAGATTTCCTGAGACATGGGAGGAGTTCTGGGAATGTTGTGAGAAACTGAAAGCAGCAGGGATCACGCCGCTTGCCCTGCATACGGAAGGGACGGCATGGGCCGCAATGCTGCTTGCAACAGCAGAAGTAGCAGGAAGTGAAGAAGGTGCGGCATTCATGAAGCAATTATATCCGGATACCTATCAGAATAAACCGGGGCTGGAGATAGCCGGTACATTAAAAAAATTATTCCAATATACGACCCAGGATGCATTACATAATGATTTTGACGTAGCTCATGATAATTTCGTGGCAGGAAATGCAGCGATGATACCTAATGGTTACTGGATGATTGATCAGATTCCGGAGGAAATGCAGAAAAAAGTATGTTTTTCTACATTTCCGGAAAATAAACTGATAGGCTCACCGGAGACATTCGGTTGGGCAGTTGTATCAACTTATAGTGAAAAGGTGAAAAAAGGAGCAGTTGAGTTCCTCAAATTCAGAACGAAATTGAATAAAGAACAGAAAGAAGAATTGCTGAACAGCAGGACAAGACAGGAAGGAACGCTGTTGGATGATTATCTGAAGGCTTATACGGGAAATCCACAGATTGTACCGAATTATCAGGTGAAGTGGAATTCACTGCTACAGGAGGATGTACTGGGAGAATGTCTGGCGGAACTGGCACAGGGAAAGATAACGGAGCAGGAATTCACGCAGGCAGAAGACGAAAGCATCCGGCAGTTTGAAGAAGAACAATAGATATGTTTTTTTGTATATCAGGTTGTTTTATTGATACAGGGTTTGAGCGCATTTCTGTTAATATAATGACAACAAGAGAAACGAAGGTTTCAAAAAAGAAAGGCGAGGGAAATGAATTATGAAAATGCGTAAAGTTGTATCAGCAATGCTGGTAGCAGCCATGGCAACAGGAATGGTTGCAGGATGTGGAAGCTCTTCTGACAGCAAGTCAGACAAGAAAGACGCAAAAGGAAAAGTATACTACTTAAACTTCAAACCAGAACAGGATGAGCAGTGGCAGGATCTGGCAAAAGAGTATACAAAAGAAACAGGAGTGGATGTAACAGTACTTACAGCAGCATCCGGAGAATACGAAAAGACATTAAAATCTGAGATGGCTAAGAGCAATGCTCCGACACTGTTCCAGGTAAACGGACCGGTTGGACTTGCAAGCTGGAAAGATTACTGCTACGATCTGAAAGATTCTGATGTTGCAAAACAGCTGACAAGTGATGATTTCGCACTGATGGACGGCGACAAGATGTCAGGAATCGCATACGTAATAGAAAGCTACGGAATCATTTACAACAAAGAACTGTTAAAGAAAGCAGGATACTCAGCTGATGATATCACTAACTTTGACAGCTTCAAGAAAGTTGTAGAAGATATCACAGCAAATAAGGACAAACTTGGATTCTCAGCATTTACATCCGCTGGTATGGACGGATCATCTGACTGGAGATTCAAAACTCATCTGGCAAACCTTCCAATCTACTATGAATACAAAGATGAAGGAATCGATAACACAGATGCTATCAAAGGAACATACCTTGATAACTATCGTCAGATCTGGGATCTCTACATCAACAACGCTACTTGCAAACCAACAGAACTTTCTACAAAGACAGCTGACGATGCAACAGCAGATTTCGTAACAGGTGATGCAGTATTCTACCAGAATGGTACATGGGAATATAACAACATCAAAGACGTCGGAGATGACAATCTTGGAATCCTTCCAATCTACATCGGTGTAGAAGGCGAAGAAGATCAGGGAATCTGTACAGGTACAGAGAACTACTGGTGTGTAAACTCCAAAGCATCTGAAGACGACATTCAGGCAACACTTGATTTCATGAACTGGTGTGTAACATCTGATGATGGTGTAAAGGCAATGTGCAAAGACATGGGATTCACAATTCCATTTAAGAAGAACCTGAAATCAGACAACGTACTTGTTAACGAAGCAAACAAATATACAGAAGACGGAAAGACTCCTGTATCTTGGAACTTCTCAACAATGCCATCAGAAGAGTGGAAGAACGGAGTGGGTTCTGCACTGACAAGTTACGCAGCAGATCCGACAGATGCAAACTGGGCAAAAGTTACAACAGCATTCGTTGACGGATGGGCAAAAGAAGCTGCAGCAGCAAAATAAAAATAAAAATGTAACAATCAAAATAGTTATATGAAGTGAGTAGTGGCGGGCGGTTGCAAGAAACACCCGCCGCTTTTATGAAAAAGTGCAGGGAAATGAAGCGGAGATTCTCTGCATGGAAGGAGGAATTTATTATGGAAAAATCCATCAAACGTTATATGCCGATTTTCGTGCTTCCAACGTTTTTTGCATTTATTCTTGGCTTTATCGTTCCTTTTATTATGGGAATCTGGCTTTCATTTTGTAAATTTACAACCGTAACAGATGCGAAATTCGTAGGATTTTCAAATTACATAGAAGCACTGAAAGATACGGCATTCCGTCATTCATTCTGGTATACCGTACTGTTCGCGATTGCATCTCTTCTGCTCATTAACATCATAGCATTTGCACTTGCAATGGCACTGACAAAAGAAATGCACGGAACAAATGTCTTCCGTACGATCTTCTTCATGCCGAACCTGATCGGTGGTATCGTACTTGGATATATCTGGCAGCTGATCTTTAACGGAGTTCTTTCCAGATATGGTACCGCACTTGCTCTGAATGAGTGGTATGGCTTCTGGGGACTGATCATTCTGGTCAGCTGGCAGCAGATCGGTTATATGATGATCATCTATATTGCGGGTCTTCAGTCTATTCCTGGTGATGTCATTGAAGCAGCAGAGATTGACGGAGCAAATAAGATCCAGACATTATTCAAGGTAACAATCCCGATGATGATGCCATCGATCACGATCTGTATGTTCCTGTCAATTACAAACGGATTCAAGTTATTCGATCAGAACCTGTCCCTGACAGCCGGTGAACCGTCTAAGATGTCTGAGATGATGGCGCTTAATATCTTCAATACGTTCTACGGACGTACCGGATGGGAAGGAGTCGGACAGGCGAAGGCAGTCATCTTCTTTGCAATCGTAGTTGTGATCGGTATGATCCAGTTACGTGCAACACGTTCTAAGGAGGTACAGCAGTAATGAAGAAAAAAACAAGTAAATTAAGCTGGTTTGGAACAGGTGCATTTGCGATCATCGGCGTTGTATATATTATGCCGATCCTGATCGTGCTGATCAACTCATTTAAAAATAAAGTATTTATCAACAAAGAACCATTCAAACTTCCGACAAAGCAGACATGGGTAGGAATCGATAACTTCCTGTCCGCAATTGACAAATATGAACTGCTGAGTGCAGTCGGCTGGACTGTATTTATCACAGTTGGTTCCGTACTTGTGATCCTTGTATGTACTTCTATGTGTGCATGGTATATTACAAGAGTAAACAGTAAGTTTACAAAACTGTTATATTTACTCTGTGTATTTTCCATGGTTGTTCCGTTCCAGATGGTTATGTTCACCTTATCGCTGGTAGCTGACCGTACCGGTCTTCGTACACCTTGGGGAATCATCATCATTTACCTCGGATTTGGTGCAGGTCTTGCAGTATTCATGTTCTGCGGATTTGTAAAATCCATTCCACTGGAAATTGAAGAAGCAGCAATGATCGACGGATGTACACCACTTCGAACCTTTTTCTCCGTTGTACTTCCGATTATGAAGCCGACATACATTTCCGTAGGAATCCTGGAGACGATGTGGATCTGGAACGATTTCCTGCTTCCATACCTGGTACTGGATCTGAATAAGTATAAGACAATCTCAATTGCGATCCAGTATATGAAGGGAAGTTACGGCCGTGTAGATATGGGTGCTGTTATGGCAGCGCTGATCCTTGCGGTAATCCCGGTAGTTATCTTCTATCTGGCTTGTCAGAAGCATATTATCAAAGGTGTTGCGGCCGGAGCTGTAAAAGGTTAATAAGGACAAAAAAGAGATTTGGCATTTGGATATGTCAGATCTCTTTTGGAATATGTAAAAGTATATAAGAAAAGTTGACAGCGGTGGAGAATGAAGATATCACTTGACATTTTTCACTTATTTTTTAAAATATAGTGAGAGATGAAGAGGAGTAGATTTTAATATGAATTCAAATATTGAATATTACAAAATATTTTATTATGTAGCAAAATATGAAAATCTTACCAAGGCGGCAACGGTACTGAAGACCAGCCAGCCGGCAGTCACGCGTACCATACACAAACTGGAAAATGAACTTGGCTGCCGCTTATTTACGAGGAGTAAGACCGGAATGCAGCTAACTCCGGAAGGCCGGACATTTTATGGATATGTAGCGGCAGGATGTGCCCAGTTTTTCAAAGGAGAGAATGATCTGAGTAATCTGATCTCGCTGGAGAACGGAACGATCTATATCAGCGCTACGGAGACGGCACTTCACTGTTATCTTTTTCAGGCAATGGAAGAATTCAACAGCCTGTATCCGAATGTGAGGTTTAAGATTCTGAATAACAGTACGACAGAGTCTGTGAATGCAGTAAAAGAAGGAAAAGTAGACCTTGCATTTGTATCGGCGAACCTTCAGGTAGCAAAACCTCTTCGGATGAAGATTCTGAGAAAATATCATGATATCCTGATCAGTGGAAACAGATTTGGAGAATTAAAGGATGATGGGAAAGAGGTTTCACTTAAGGAACTGGTGTCCTATCCGTGGATCAGTCTGACTGCAGAGACGATTACCAGACGTTTTCTAAATGAATATTTTGAAAAGAACAGTCTGACATTTACACCGGATATGGAGCTTGCAACGACGGATATGATACTTCCGGCGGTAAGGCACAATCTGGGACTTGGTTTCATCCCGGCGGAATTTGCAGATTCGGAACTTAAGTCCGGACAGGTATTTGAGATCAAAGTGAAAGAAAAGCTGCCGGAACGTAATATTATACTGATCTACGACGTGGAATATCCGCAAAGTATCGCGGCAAAAGAATTTCAGAAATTCCTGAAAGAAAAAGAAATGTAAAAACCCGGAAGCTTACATAAATTCGGATGATCAATAATGATCAGATAAAAGATAAAGGTATCGAATTGGAGTAAAATATTGTAAGCTTCCGGGCTTTTATTATATTAAAACAAACTAATCAATAGAGGACTTTTTTATTTATGCCACTCCCAGTTACGGATCTCTTCAAGATCCTGTCCGTATTCGGCAATGTACTGTTTGTGCTCAACCAGCTTGTCGTTCATCTTCTGGATCAGGAATGATCCCTTGTTGCCAAGCTGTGGCAAGTGCATGATAGCATCTTTTACCAGGTTGAAACGGTCGATCTGGTTCTGTACACGCATATCGAATGGTGTAGTGATCGTTCCTTCTTCCTGATATCCATGAACGGAAATATTGTGGTTGTTACGTTCGTATGTAAGTTCATGGATCAGTGTCGGATATCCGTGGAATGCGAAGATGATCGGTTTATCTTTTGTAAAGATTGCATCATATTCTGCATCACTTAATCCGTGTGGATGTTTGTGATCTGATTCCATCTTGAACAGGTCAACAACGTTAACAACACGAATCTTGAGTTCTGGCATTTCATCACGAAGAATTGTAACAGCAGCCATTGTTTCAAGAGTTGGTGTGTCACCGCAGCAAGCCATAACAACATCTGGTTCTTCACCACAGTCGTTACTTGCCCAATCCCAGATACCGATACCCTGTGTACAGTGCTTAACAGCCTGTTCCATAGATAACCACTGGCAGCTTGGGTGTTTTGAAGCTACGATAGCGTTGACATAGTTCTTGCTCTTGATACAGTGATCGAAGCAAGAGAGTAAGCAGTTAGCATCCGGTGGGAGATACATGCGGACAACATCTGCTTTTTTATTAGCGATGTGATCCAGGAATCCTGGGTCCTGATGTGTAAATCCGTTGTGATCCTGCTGCCATACATTTGATGTCAGGATGAAGTTAAGAGAAGCAATTGGCTGTCTCCATGAAAGCTGGTTACATACTTTTAACCATTTTGCATGCTGAGCTGCCATAGAGTCAACGATACGGATGAATGCTTCGTAACTTGCAAAGAATCCGTGACGTCCTGTTAACAGATAACCTTCCAGCCATCCTTCACACATATGCTCACTTAACATACCATCCATGATACGTCCGTTTCTTGCAAGACAATCGTCTGTGTCAAGAAGTCCGGCATTCCAGTCACGGTTCTGTGTTTCAAATACTTTGTATAAACGGTTAGACATACTTTCGTCAGGTCCGAAGATACGGAAGTTCTTGTTCTCTTCGTTTAATTCGAAGATGTCACGGATATATCCGCCAAGTTCGATCATATCCTGAGCCTTTGTCTTACCTGGTTCAACTTCGATTCCATAAGAACGGAAATCAGGAAGTCTTAAGTCTTTTAATAATAATCCACCATTTGCATGTGGGTTAGCTCCGAGACGGGCATCTCCCTTAGGTGCAAGTTCCGCAAGTTCTGGGATCAGGTGTCCGTTTTCATCGAAGAGTTCTTCCGGATGATAGCTTTCCAGCCACTCTTTTAAGAGTTCCAGATGTTCTGGACTTTCCATTGTAAGTGGTACCTGATGTGCACGGAAAGATCCTTCAATCTGCTGTCCATCTACAACCTTTGGTCCAGTCCATCCCTTTGGTGTACGCAGAACGATCATTGGCCACATCGGACGTTCCGGATCGTTGTTCTCACGTGCATTTTTCTGGATTGCCTTGATCTCTTCGATAACAGTATCCATTGTTTCTGCCATCTTCTTGTGCATGGTCATCGGATCATCGCCTTCTACGAAGTAAGGTTTCCATCCACATCCTTTGAAGAAGTTCTCAACTTCCTCGTGGGAAATACGAGAGAAGATAGTAGGGTTACTGATCTTATATCCATTTAAATGAAGAATTGGAAGTACAGCACCGTCTGTAACTGGGTTCAGGAACTTGTTAGACTGCCATGAAGTAGCTAACGGTCCGGTCTCAGCTTCACCGTCACCAACAACAACAGTTGCGATCAGATCCGGGTTGTCGAATACAGCACCGAATGCATGAGCGATAGAGTATCCAAGCTCTCCACCTTCGTTGATAGATCCTGGTGTCTCTGGTGCACAGTGACTCGGAACTCCACATGGGAATGAGAACTGCTTGAACATCTTCTTCATACCTTCTTCATCCTGGCTGATGTTCGGATATACTTCGCTGTAAGAACCTTCCAGATATGTATTGGCAATTAAGAAGTTTCCGCCATGTCCAGGACCTGATAATAAGATCATATCCAGATCATAACGTTTGATTTCACGGTTGCAGTGTACATAGATAAAGTTCTGTCCTGGGACAGTTCCCCAGTGACCAACGATTTTTTTCTTGATCTGATCCATTGTAAGTGGCTCTTTTAAGAGCGGATTGTCAAGAAGATATAACTGACCGGCTGACAGATAGTTGGCAGCACGCCAGTAAGCATTCATCTTTTCAAGCATTTCCTGAGATAACGGCTGCTTCTCAAGACATGTTTTTGTGTCTTCCATATTCTTACCTCTTTCTTAAAAATAATTTTTTGTGTTATTTTTTTAACCATTTGTAGAATAACACAATGAAAAGTATGCGTAAAATAGCAATTATGCATTGTAAATATAAGTTTTTGGTATGGATGGAGGAAGTGACTGGGGCTGGCAGATCGATCCGGTGGGGCTGCGTTATGCACTAGTTACTTTATATGAACGTTATGAAGTACCTTTATTTATAGTAGAAAATGGCTTCGGAGCAATTGATATCCTGAAAGAAGATCATACTTGTGATGACGATTACCGTATTGCATATCTGAAAGAACATATTACAGAGATGAAGAAAGCAGTAGAGATAGATGGTGTGGATCTGATGGGATATACTCCATGGGGATGTATCGATCTGGTATCAGAATGTGATTCGGACAAATGGAGAAGAACTGTAATTGCTTCTAATTTAATAGTGCAGGAATCCCAAACAGGCTGATATTTTATATTAACATGCATAAAATATCAGCCTGTTTGCTATTTATAAGATTAAATACAAC
>SKEL01001543.1_pt1 | contig 20085 bp, 20 predicted proteins | sample 4826741 | NCBI WGS metagenome assembly SKEL01 (sample SAMN11008810, study PRJNA524170) | human gut metagenome | biome: Human fecal sample; material: Feces; isolation source: fecal sample from pouch patient p33 | host: Homo sapiens | place: Israel: Tel-Aviv | collected 2016-03-22
TCCTGATTCCGATGAAGATACAGAATCAGATATTGATTCTGAAACTGAAAGTGAGTGAGAATCCGAGACAGAATCACTTACAGAAGAACGATCGGAGTATGATGATGAAATAGATTCACTTAGTCTGTTATTGCACATGACGTTATTTTTAATTGTAAGCTTTGGTTATATTAAAATCAGTTCGACAAAGTAAGAGACACCAATTTATATCAGAGATAATTCAAAAGTAATCATTATAGTGAATCAGAAGTTTAGGAGGAGATGCTATGAAAAAACATAGAACTTACAAAATAGTATTAAAAATATTATTGATACCATTTGTAGTACTTGTTTTTGCTGTTGGGTTATATAAGACAGGTGTTTATCGTTTTGATTTTGTTAAAGATATGTATAAAAAAATTGATTTTAAAATGACTACTAAGGCACTAAGCATTCTTAAAGATGCTCTTGCCTTTTCTGTGTATGATATGGAACAAGAAAAATATTTATTTTATGAAGGCGATAATCAGTTACCTACCGTCGCAAGTTTATCAAAATTTTTTTAGCATTGAATATGCTTTAGAAAAAGTAAGTTTGGAAGAAGTTGTTGCTGTGAAACAAGAAGTACTCGAACTTGTACCTGAAGGATCTTCTTTAGCAAATTTACGTTCAGGAGAATATACTGTAAAACAACTCATACAGGCAATGCTTGTACTTTCTGGAAATGATGCTGCCTATGCACTAGGATATTACATTGCTAAAAAGAAATTGGCGAGGGCTATTCACTAACAGAGTATATTCACTATTTTATGAATAATCTCAATGAATATTTAATGGCGAAAGGTTATTCAAAAACACGATTATATGATGATCCAAGTGGCACCTCTATGCAAGCAGATACATATTTAGTAGATATTAATCGTGTTGCATTAAAACTTTTGCAACTTGATTTTGTCAGAGAGTGTATTGGACGTGCTACTTTCTCAATTCAAACATCTCAAGGAGAATTCACTTGGAAAAATACGAATAAATTTTTAGACAAACATTCGCCATATTACAATGCAAATGTTAAAGGAATGAAAACAGGAACGATGGCAGGTTCCTATAATATAGTTGTGCTATATGAAAAAGATGGCAAGGAATATCTAATTACTTGTTTAGTTGCATTATCAGATATAGGCAGATATAAGGCAGTTCAGTCAGCTATTAATAAAATTATTAAATAAAAATAGTTATTGTTTTGGGAACACCAATGTACAGACATCCAAGTTTAGATAGTGAATCTAAGGATATAAATTGCAAGGACAGACTTAGAAACTATAAATTGGAGTTTGGTATGGAGATGAGGCTGTATGAAAGAATACATCGCTACTTTAAAAAAAGAATTTTCTTTAATAGAAAATGGGTTCAAAGAGGAAGAAAAAAGAGCTTTTTCAGATTACAATGCTAATGATTGTGAATATAGTACAACATTAGCATTTTTAGCCTATAAGTCTGATGTATATCAAGTAAGAATGTTAGCAAAAGCTTTTGATGAATAAAATAGGCTTGATACTTAAGAATAAGGCTTATATTAGATTTAAAGTCAACTACAGTTTATAGGGAGAAAGAATATGCAACACTCAACGAAAGATGAATTAGAAAAGGCATTAAAAGCATTATTATTAAAGAAGCCTTTAGATAAAATAACAATTGCTGATTTGACGAAGCAATGCGGAATTAGTCGCATGGCTTTTTATTATCACTTTAAAGATATTTATGATTTGGTGGAATGGTCTTGTATAGAGGATGCCAAACGCGCGCTTAACGGGAAGAAAACGAAAGATACTTGGCAATCAGGCTTACTAGATATTTTTGCAGCCATTTATGAAAACAAACCATTTATCATGAATGCTTACCACTCAATTAATCGTGAGCAACTAGAAACTTTTCTGTATCAGCGAACGTTTGAATTACTTTTTGATGTAGTTGAGTCACAGGTGAACGGTCATCAAATTTCAAAAGCTGACCAAAAATTCATCGCTCAATTCTATAAATATAGCTTTGTGGGGCCTGTTCTGGAATGGATTAATCAAGGTATGACGGAAGATTATCGTCCATTAGCACAAAAAATGATTACGTTAATGGAAGGAGCTATTGATACGGCTATCTATAAATTTGAAAAATAGCCGAAATTTTATCATTAAGGACAAATTGTAAATGGTTTCTCTTTTTTAATCGTGTTATGATGAACTTGTGAAATGATTAGAAAAGAGGTCATGGATATGTCAAAAAAATTCAAACTTGGTCTTACTAGTGCCTTAATTGCCGGAAGTAGTGTGGCAGCTTATCAGCTAGCCAAAAAAAGACAAACAAACGAGACAAAAAATGCTGATGCCAAAAAAGCTGAAGCCAAACGACTAGCTGAATATCGTAATACTGAAAGAGGGCTAGATGGACGCAACAGCAAGGGTATTTATTATACAAGTGGGAACTATGAAGCTTTCGTCACTCCTGAAAAACCAAAAGGCATCGAAGAAAAACATGCTTATTTAGTTGGTAGTGGACTTGCCTCTTTAGCCGCTGCTTGTTTCTTGGTTCGCGATGCTCAAATGCCTGGCGAAAATATCCATATTTTAGAAGCAATGGATATTGCTGGTGGTGCTTGTGACGGTATTTTAGATTCCACACGCGGTTATATTATGCGTGGTGGACGTGAAATGGAAAATCACTTTGAATGTTTATGGGATTTATTCAGAAGTGTGCCATCACTTGAAAAACCAGGATTATCTGTATTAGATGAATTCTATCGCTTAAACAAAGAAGATCCAAACTATTCTTTATGCCGTGCAACTGAAAATCGCGGCCAAGATGCACATACAGATGGTAAATTTAATCTAAGTCAAGAAGGCGTAATGCAAATTATGAAGCTCTTCTTTACTAAAGACGAAGACCTATATGACAAACGAATAGATGAAGTCTTTGATGATGAAGTCTTTAACTCTAATTTCTGGCTATATTGGCGCACGATGTTTGCCTTTGAAAATTGGCATTCAGCATTAGAAATGAAATTATACTTCCAACGTTTCATTCATCACATTGCTGGTTTACCTGATTTTTCTGCATTGAAATTTACGAAATACAATCAATATGAATCTTTAATTTTACCAATGCAAAAATATTTGGAAGATCATGGAGTGACTTTCCAATTCAATACAAAAGTAACGAATGTTGTCTTCAAATTTGAAAATGGTCAAAAGATTGCTTCTAGAATTGAATGTTTAGTGAATGATGAAGCACAATCAATTGAACTTACGACGAATGATTATGTATTTGTAACGAATGGTAGCTGTACAGAAAGCACGATTTACGGTAGTCAAGATCAAGTGCCAACAGGAGATGCTGAAATTCGTGAAAGTGGTTGTTGGCAATTATGGAAAAACATTGCGAAACAAGATCCTAGCTTCGGTCATCCCGAAAAATTCTGTTCGGACATCTCAAAAACAAATTGGGAATCCGCTACAATCACCTTAAAAGATGATCGTATTATTCCTTATATTACCAATATTTGTAAACGTGATCCACGAACAGGAAAAGTGGTAACTGGTGGTATTGTTAGCTGTAAAGATTCTTCATGGTTGTTAAGCTGGACTATTAATCGTCAAGGCCAATTCAAAGACCAACCAAAAGATGAAGTCTGTATCTGGGTATATAGCTTATTTACTGATGTGAAGGGTGATTATATTCAAAAGCCAATGAAAGAATGTACGGGTAAAGAAATCACAGAAGAATGGTTATATCATTTAGGTGTGCCAATTGAAATGATTAACGAGTTAGCAACCAATCATGCAGTCTGTGTACCAACAATGATGCCTTATATTACAGCATTCTTTATGCCACGTGCCAAAGGGGACCGTCCTGATGTGATTCCTGATGGCTGTGTAAACTTTGCTTTCTTAGGTCAATTTGCTCAAACACCACGAGATACAATCTTTACCACAGAATACTCTGTTCGTACCGCAATGGAAGCTGTCTATGGTTTATTTGCAATTGAACGAGGTGTACCTGAAGTTTGGGGTAGTGTCTATGATGTTCGTGCACTTCTAAATAGTAGTGTCTGCTTAATGGATGGTAAATCACCACTTGATATTGAATTACCATTTGGCTTAGATGCTTTGAAGAAACCAATTATTAAGAAAGTTCAAGGGACCATTTTGGAAGACTTATTCCTTAAATATGGGGTATTGCGAAAGGATATGCTTGAATAATAGTATAAACAAAAATGCTTGGGGTGAAAAACTCCAAGCTTTTTTGTTTCATTTGCAAAAAGTTAACCTTATAATTCATTTGTTCGCGCAAACAAATATAAACTGAGAGTGGTATCAACAATGAAATATCATCATATTTTAATTTTAGGAGCTGCTGGACAAATCGCTCGAAAACTAACAACTAAGTTACTTTTAGAAAGTTTTAAAGATGCTGAAGTTTTACGTGAGGCTGTGGTTCAAGCAATTTATGATATTATCACTGACGAAAATCAAGAAAAGTATACACGTAAAGGATTTGGAGTAGGGCGACCAAATACCCATTATGCAAAACCATCCTTTTATTAATGGAGGCAAAGCAATGATTGAGCAATGGATGAAATTACAAGCAATCGAAAAAGAAATCAATCAAGAATTAACTCAGGCTTTAAAGAAAATTCCCGAAGCTATCTTGCTTAACGAATTTTATGTTTTATATTTTTTAAATCAATCTCAAGGTCAAAGTTTAACAGTGAGTGATTTAAGTAAAAAATTGGTTTAAGTATTAGTGCAACTTCCAGAATGCTCGTGAAATTTAAAGAAAGTTGTCGCGTAATTGAGCGAAAAGCAGGCGAAGATAAACAAGAAGTACAGATTATCTTGACTGATAAAGGCAAAGATTTATTAAATGAAGGAGTTAACCTAATTGAAGACGTCTTATCACATTATCAATTAGATAAAATGGAAATAATTATCGAAAAATAAGTGAAATCACACTACAAGAATTTCATTTTCTGCTACAATAGAAAAGGAAGAAATGAATAACAATTAAAAGAGGTGTGATTGTGAGTCAAAAAAAGATTCTTTTAGTCGATGGCAATAGTGTGGCATTTCGAGCATTTTATGCGCTATATAATGTCATGGATAATTTTAAAAATGCAGATGGCTTATATACAAATGCGATTTTTACGTTCAAAAACATGTTTGAAAAGATTTTATTACAAGAACAACCAACCCATGCCTTAGTGGCTTTTGATGCTGGTAAGACGACTTTTCGAACCGAGATTTTTCAAGAGTATAAAGCTGGACGTGCAAAAACGCCAAGTGAATTTAGAGAACAAATGCCTTTTATTAGACAGCTAATTCATGGATTTGGGGTCAAAGAATATGAGCTTCCTAACTATGAAGCGGATGATATTATCGGCACCTTAGCGACAAAAGCTAGTCATGAAGGATTTGATGTCATTGTTGTTTCTGGAGATCGTGACTTAACACAGTTAGCAAGTGACAAGATTACGGTATACATCACCGTCAAAGGCATGACAGAACTAGAAATATGTACGCCTGCATTCATTGCCGAAAAATATGATGGCCTTACACCAAAGCAAATTATTGACTTAAAGGGGCTAGCAGGTGATAAATCCGATAACTTACCTGGTGTTACTAAAGTTGGTGAAAAAACAGCGGTTAAATTATTAAAACAATATGAGTCTGTTGAAGGCATTTATGAACATATTGACGAATTTAAGCCAAGTAAGATGAAGGAAAACTTGATCAATGATAAAGAACAAGCCTTCATGTCTAAACAATTAGCGACCATTAATGTGCAAGCACCGGTTGAGATTACTTTGGCAGATTTAGCTTATCAAGGTATGAATGAAAACGAGTTAATTGAACTCTATCGAAAATTAAATTTTCAATCATTTTTAGATAAGATGAATGTGGTCATGGATGATCATGAAATGGAAGAAATCACCTATGAATACATTCAAGAATGGCCAAATGATTTACCAGAAGCTGAAAAGTTAGCATTATATGTTGAAATGCTTGGGGAAAATTATCATTTAGAAGATATTGTGGGATTTGCCTTTGGTACTTCAGAAAAAATTTATGTGAGTGATAATCTTGATATTTTAAGTAGCCCAGAATTTATTGATTATGTGCAAAAGGCTGAGCAATTGATTACTTTTGACATGAAGTGCCAAAAAATTGCGCTATCACGATTTGGGGCAAAGAATGTTTCGTTTACTTTTGATACTTTATTGGCTGCCTATTTATTGGATACCACCGATAATAGTAGTGATATTAGCAGTGTGGCCCATAATTATGGTTTGACAGAAATTTTAAGTGATGAGCAAGTTTATGGTAAAGGTGCGAAAAAAGGGCTGCCTACTCATCCAGATGATTTTTATGAACATTTAGCCCGTAAAATCGACACCTTACATCGTTTAGTGCCTATTTTAACGAAAGAGTTGGAAAATAAAAATCAATGGCAACTATTTACCGATATGGAGATGCCATTAGCCGATGTTTTAGCCAAAATGGAAATGACCGGTATCAGTGTCGATCCTTTACGATTACAGCAAATGAAACAAGATTTTGCTGTTCGTTTAGCTGAAATTGAACAAAAAATTTATGACTATGCAGGTAAAGAATTTAATATTAATTCTCCAAAACAATTAGGCGTGATTTTATTTGAAGAATTAAGTTTACCGGTCATTAAGAAAACGAAGACTGGTTATTCTACGGCTGTCGATGTGTTGGAACAGTTAAAATCAGCGCATCCCATAATCGAGCAAATATTAAGTTATCGACAATTAGCTAAATTACAATCAACTTATATTGAAGGTTTGCTTAAAGTGATTCAATTAGACGGAAAGATTCATACGCGCTATATTCAGACTTTAACACAAACAGGTCGCTTAAGTTCCGTCGATCCTAATCTACAAAATATTCCAATCCGCTTAGAAGAAGGGCGAAAAATACGTCAAGCCTTTGTACCTAGTCATGAAGATTGGGTTATGTATTCATCCGATTATTCACAAATTGAATTACGTGTACTCGCACATATTTCTGATGATGAACACTTAAAAGAGGCATTTATCCATGGTCAAGATATTCATACTTCTACTGCTATGCGGGTTTTTGGTATTGATGATCCTAGTAAAGTAACAAGCAATATGCGCCGGGATGCTAAAGCGGTAAACTTTGGTATTGTCTATGGTATTTCTGATTTTGGCCTATCTCAAAACTTAGGTATTTCGAGACAAGCTGCGAAAAAATATATTGATACGTATTTTGAACGCTATCCGAATGTCAAAAAATATATGCAAGATATCGTCACAAAGGCTAAAGAAGATGGTTATGTTGAAACATTATATCATCGTCGTCGTTATTTACCTGATATCCATGCTAAAAACTTTAATGTGCGTTCATTTGCTGAAAGAACTGCCATTAATTCCCCAATTCAAGGAACGGCAGCGGATATTCTAAAGATGGCAATGATTGAACTAGATAAACGATTGCAAGCAAGTAATATCCAAACGAATATGCTCCTTCAAGTCCACGATGAACTGGTATTTGAAGTAAAAAGAGATCAAGTCGAGCAACTAGACGCCTTAGTAAAAGAAGTGATGGAACACGTAGTAGACCTTCATGTGCCTTTGATTACGGATAGTAGTTGGGGAGACACTTGGTATGATGCAAAGTAGGTGGATATATGCCTGAATTACCGGAAGTAGAAACTGTTCGTAAAGGATTAAGCCAATTAGTGATTGGCAAAACGATATCTAAGGTAGAAGTCTTTTGGCCAAAAATTATTGAACAATTATCTCCAAGCGATTTCAATCACCGTGTTAGCAATCAGACCATTCATGAAATCAAACGCAGAGGGAAGTTTTTAATTTTTTGTTTGGATCAAGATGTCATTATTTCACATTTACGCATGGAAGGTAAGTATCATTATTTTCCAGAGGTAACAAAGCCAAATAAGCATGTCCATGTAGTATTCACCTTTTCAGATGGTAGTCAATTACATTATCAAGATATGCGTAAATTTGGTCGTATGTGTGCGTATCATAAAAATCACGTGGAAGAATATCCTGGAATTGCCAAATTGGGTCCAGAACCATTTAACGAAACTTTTGACTTGAAAACATTTCAACAACAGTTAAAAAAATCTAGCAAAGCGATAAAGCCCCTGTTACTTGATCAAAAAATAGTAACAGGATTGGGAAATATATATGTAGATGAAGCACTTTGGCAAGCAAAAATTCATCCCGAAACCCCCGCTAATGAATTGAAGCCTAAAGAAATAAAAGAGTTGCACCGAGCGATTATTGAAGTGTTAGATAAGGCTATTCAAGCGGGAGGGACAACGATTCGCAGCTATGTCAATGCTTTAGGCGATGCAGGGAATTTTCAAGTTGAATTAAATGCCTATGGTCAAGAAGGAATGCCTTGTCCGCGATGTGGCTCGCCCATTCAAAAAATAAAAGTTGCGCAACGTGGCACGCATTTTTGTCCAAAGTGTCAAAAGAAAAGAGGAAAATAATGGCTTTTGTATTAGGAATCACTGGCGGTATTGCTACGGGAAAAAGTAGTGTCGTTCAACATTTTATCGATCTTGGCTTTCCTGTAGTTGATGCTGATATTATTGCGCGTCATCTATTAGATCAAAATGAACAAGCCTACAATGAGGTAGTGAAAATATTTGGCTCAGAAATCTTACAAGAAAATGGCGAAATTAACCGTCAAGCATTAGGCGCGCTTGTTTTCAATCATCCAGATAAATTAAAGCAACTAGATGAATTAATGGCGCCCTTTTTGCAAGAAAGTATCCTCGCAGCAATCAAACAAGCAAGCCAAAACCAAAAATTAGTAATCGTTGATGTGCCCTTGATGTATGAAAAAGGGTATGATGAATGGATGGATCAAGTTGCTGTGGTTTACTGTACACCGAATCAGCAATTAAAACGTCTGATGCAAAGGAACCAATTGACAGAAAAAGAAGCGAAACAGCGTATTGATAGTCAACTACCCATAGAAATGAAAAAGTTATTGGCTGAAGTCGTATTTGATAATTCCAATGATTTAACACAAACGATACAACAAGTGGATACTTGGTTAAGCAATCGAAAATATATTTGAAAAGAGGAAAATTTAGTGAATGAAATGATAGAATTACTGCAAAATCAAGTTTCTGTTAGAGATTATGCGAATCGTTTAGTCAGTGAAGAAATTAAAAATGAATTAGTGAAAAGTGCCCAGAGTGCTTCTACTTCAAATTTCGTCCAAGCTTATTCTATCATCGAAATGAAAGATCCAAAAGTGAAGGATGAATTGGCTGAAATCACGCAGTTTTCAGGACATTTGGCAAATGCGCCGGTGGTTTATGTTTTTGTAGCTGACCTTTATCGTCACGCTGTTCAATTAAAGAAAAATGATGTTCCTTTAGATGGTTTAAGAAATATGGAATCAATGGTTGTTTCAATGGTTGATGCGACTTTGGCTGCTCAAAATATGGCCATTGCTGCTGAAAGTTTTGATTTAGGTATTTGCTATATTGGTGGCATTCGCAATGATTTATATCGCGTGAAGGAATTATTGCATCTTCCTGAATTAACTGTTCCGTTATTTGCGATGACAATTGGTTATCCTGCAAGTAAAAATGATATGAAACCACGTATGCCACTAGAAAATGTGCTCGCTACAGATACTTATCAAACATCACTGACTGATTTAACTAATTATGATGAACAAATCCGTAGTTATTACCAAAATCGTAATAATCAACAGGCTGATACGACATGGACGCAAAAAAATGTCGACTTCTTCAGCATAGTTAGACGACCAGAATTTGCGCAATTTTTACTAGACCAAGGTTTTACTTTAAAATAAACTTATTTGCAATCTAATAAGCGGGAATTCCGTTTATTAGATTGCTTTTTTTACACACTTTTTAAGCGAAACATGTTATAATTTAATCAAATCAGAAAATAGATGAGGTGAATAATATGCAATGTCCAAAATGTCATCACCAAAATTCCCGAGTTGTTGATAGTCGTCAAGCTGATGATGGTCGGGCGATTCGACGTAGAAGAGAATGTGAAAATTGTGGTCAACGTTTTACCACTTTTGAAAGAATAGAAGAAGCACCTTTATTAGTCATCAAAAAAAATGGGGTACGTGAAGAATTTAACCGTGAAAAAATATTAAGAGGAATTATTCGTTCAGCTGAAAAGCGACCAGTAGGCATGGAACAAATGGAAAAAATTGTCGATCACGTTGAACGTCGTGTACGTGAAAAAGGTGTGACTGAAATTTCAAGTAATATTATTGGCGAATACGTGATGGAAGATTTAGCCAAAATCGATGAAATTTCTTACATTCGTTTTGCAAGCGTCTATCGTCAATTTAAGGATATGTCTGTCTTTTTAGAAGAACTACAACAAATTGTCGAAAAGGCTAAAGGGAAGAAAGAGGAATAAGGAGGATTATCGTGGCACTTTTACCTAATGATAGTTACCAAGTTTATTGTAAAAAAACCATCAATGCGGATGAGTGGGCCAGTTTAACTAGTCTATACCAACCAATTATTGGCAGTTTTGCAACAAATTTATATCAAACACTTTTATTACAAGCACAATATGAATCAGATGACGCCTTTTTACATCTAGATTTATGTAATACACTTGATTTAGGGATTAGTCATTTAGAAAGTGTACGCGAAAAATTAGAAGGCATTGGTTTGCTTAAAGTTTATCGCAAGGAAGAGGAATTTCAGACTGTCCAATACTTTTATGAAATCATCATGCCAATGTTGGCCAACCAATTTTTAAAAGATGAGGTTTTAAGTTTTTTACTTTTAGAAAAAATTGGTGAGCTTAATTACCAAAGATTAGTGACACGCTTTACGAAACATACATTGTCGACAGCAGGTTTTAAAGAAGTAACGAAAAGTTTTAAAGAAGTTTATACCTTTGACCAACAAAAACTTTCGCATACATTAGGTGAGTTACAGAAAAACAAAGAAAAACTTGATTCACAAGTAAATAACCCAAATTTTGAACAACTAGCCTTAAAAGATGTAGCAATAGATTGGCAATTTTTATTTGATTTAGCTGCTAAAAAATTTATACAGCGAAAAAATATTACTGAAGAGATTTGTCGCAAATTAGCTTTATTTCATTCGCTTTATGGTTATGACGAGCTAGCCTTGGTAGATTTATTGGCGCAGTCAGTCAATTTTTCGACTGGCGAAATTGATGAAAAAGCGCTTGAGCATGAAGCACTTGTAAGAGAACAAGTTTCAAATACTGCAACGATACTTCCAGAAACTGATGATAACCAGTTACGCAAAGAGAGATTTTTAAAACAAGGATTTACGCAAGCGGACTGGGAATTGATCCTTCAGTGTGAAGAGTATTATCCGATTGAGTATTTACGTGAAATAAAGCAATTTAAAAATAGTTTTTCATCTAAACAAGAGGAATGGTTGGTTCGTGAATTAGTGGAGCGCAGTCCGTTAAGTAATCCAGTGATCAATTTTTTAATTAATTATCTCTTAATCGTCCAAAATCGCACCAATTTGCCAGCCCAATTAACAAGTACAATTGCAGCAGATTGGTCAGAAAAAAAGATTTTGCTTCCAGAACAAGCAATGATTCATGTGCGCAAAATTGTAGATGAAAGCAAAGATAAACAACGGAATCAACAAGCAAATCGCAAGGGGCAAAATTATCGTAATGTGCGTACCGAGCAAGTCCCTGAATGGATGAAAAATCCGCCAGAGGAAGTTAAAAATCCAGAAAGTACAGCAGCTGCCAAAAAAGCACTCGATGCACTGTTAAACAAAGAAGGTGATCAATAATGGAAGATGTAGGTAAAAATTTAAAACAAATACTTCAAAAGCGAAATTATTTTCAAGAATATCAGCAAATGGTCAAACAAATCAATGAAAATCCCGATGTTCAGCGTTTCTTGAAACAACACCAAGCAGAACTCACACAAGCAGATATTGAAAAAAGTTATAGTCAGCTTTATGAATATATTCAACAGAAAGAAAAATTCTTGGCTAATGATCCCACGATGATTGCGCCGGGGTATGAGCCTAAATTGCAAATTTCACATCATGTTATTGAGGTTACTTATTCTCCTACACCTGAATTATTGAAACGTAAACAACTACAACAGGTAAATGAACGTATCAAAACCTTTTATCTGCCTAAAATGTTACGTGAAGCTTCATTGGCCTCATTTGAAATTACTGATGGTCGTAGCCAAGCAATACAACAAGCTGCCCATTTCATCCAACAATATGAACAAAAACAATCTACTTTTGTTAAGGGATTATATTTAGTAGGCAACTTTGGTGTAGGTAAAACTTATCTTTTAGGAGCAATTGCCAAAAAGTTAGCAGAAGATGGCTATGATAGCACCTTAATTCATTTTCCAACTTTTACGGTAGAGATGAAACAAGCGATTGGTAAAGATACCATGATTCAGTTATTAAATGAGATTAAGACTGCACCGATTTTGATGATTGATGACATAGGAGCTGATGCCATGAGCAGTTGGATTCGAGATGATGTCCTTGGGGTTATCTTACAATATCGTATGCAGGAAATGTTACCAACCTTTTTCAGTTCTAACTTTACGATGAAAGAGTTAGAAAGACATTTAACAGTAACACAAAAGGGCGATCAAGAACCAATTAAAGCGATGCGTATCATGGAACGTATTGCCTATTTGTCTCAAGAAATTATGATGATTGGCCAAAATCGTCGCAATCCATAAATGTGAGAGGAATGAAAAAATGAATGCACAACAATTATCTAAACGACTGGCAAAAGTAGGTGAATTTGTCCCGAATCAAGCTCGTTTAGCGGATATCGGCTCGGATCATGCTTATTTACCTGTTCGTTTAATGTTGGCAAATAAAATTAGTTATGCCGTTTGTGGTGAAGTAGTCAAAGGCCCTTATGAATCAGCTGTACATCAAGTAACTTTACAAGGACTAGCCGATAAAATCACTGTCCGTTTAGCAGATGGATTATTCGCTATTGAACCAAGCGATAATATTGATACGATTACAATCTGTGGGATGGGCGGTACTTTGATTAAACAAATTTTATTAGAAGGTATAGAACGAATAACTGGTGAAGAATTACTTGTTTTACAGCCCAATGTGGGGGAAGCTACTTTAAGGAAATATTTGGTCGCCAATGGATATACTATTATCGCCGAAGAAATACTAGAAGAAAATAAAAAAATCTATGAAATTATCGTTGCTAAAAAATTATCACAGCCAACGAGCCTGAACGAAGCGCAATATTTATTTGGGCCACACTTGATGCAAGCAAAAACACCGATTTTCATCAAGAAATGGCAAAGAGAATTAAAGCAAAGGCAAAAGGTGTTACAACAATTACAAAAAGCAACAACAAAACATATGGAAAAAATGACTGAACTAGAAGCTGAAATCAAATTAATTGAGGAAGTGTTAGTGTGAAACTAAGAGAATTCATAGCCCCATTTGAAGCTTATTGTCCGAAAGAATTAGCTTTGGAGAAAGATTTTTGCGGCTTACAAATTGGTTCTTTAGATGCGGAAATTCAAAAAGTCCTTTTTACCCTAGATGTACGTCCGCAGGTGGTTGAAGAAGCAATCAGAATAGGCGCTGACTTGATTTTTGCCAAACATGCACCAATATTCAGACCCATCAATCAATTGACGGATAATAATCCACAGTCAAAAATGTTTTTAGATATCTTACAAAATCACATCAATGTTTATGTTGCCCATACCAATATAGATGTGGTAGCAGATGGTTTGAACGATTGGTTTTGTGAAGCACTCGGCTTAAATGAAGTAGAGATTTTACAAAAAACACAGACAAAATCCCTTAAAAAATTGATTGTCTATGTCCCAAAAACACATGCTGATCAGCTACGTCAAGCTTTAGGAGAAGCTAAAGCTGGAATGTTAGGAAATTATCATCACATGAGTTATACTAGTAACGGACAAGGACGTTTTATCCCATCTGTACAAGCCAATCCAACTATTGGGCAAGCTGAGCAATTGAGCATTGTTGCTGAAGAAAAGATTGAATTTATTGTTGAAAATCAATATTTGCCAAGTGTTTTACAAACAATGTATCGCGTCCATCCTTACGAAGAACCAGCTTTTGAAGTTTATGATTTAAATCCAGAGTCAAACGGTACAAAAGTTGAAGGGATTGGACGGATTGGTCATTTAGCTAAACCACTTGAATTATCAACATTTATCGATCGAGTAAAGTCAGCTTTTCATTTAAAGCATTTAAAAGTAATCAAAGCAAGCCACATAAGCAAGCGACAACTTATTTCAAAAGTGGCGATTTGTGGGGGAAGTGCGGAAAAACTGTATCGAGATGCTTTAGCCAAAGAAGCGGATGTCTATATTACAGGAGATGTCTATTATCACACGGCTCACGATATGCAAGAGTCAGGATTAATTGTTCTTGATCCAGGTCATCATATTGAAGTTCTTTTTGCAGATAAGTTGAAAGAAAAATATGAACAATGGAAAACAGCAAATAAATGGCAGGTTGATTTAATGGTTTCGACCGTTAATACTGATCCATTTGAAATAATATAAAGGAGTTTTATTATGTATTCTAATTTATTACCAAGATTTTTAAAATATGTTAAAACTGAGACTCGTTCTAATCCAATGAGTACAACGACACCATCAACCCAAACACAAGTAGCTTTTGCCCATGAGTTAGCCAAAGAGTTGACCGACTTAGGAATGCAAGATGTCTATTATAATGAAGAAAATGGTTTTGTAACAGCCACTCTACCTAGTAATACTGATAAAGAGGTACGCTCTATTGGTTTTATTGCCCATATGGATACCGCAGATTTCAATGCAGTCAATGTAAATCCGCAAATTGTTGAAAATTATGATGGTCATTCAACAATCCAATTAGATAAGGATGGAAAATATACTTTAAATACCGTTGATTTTCCTAATTTGAAAAATTATGCTGGGCAAACATTGATTACGACTGATGGTACAACTTTACTTGGGGCGGATGATAAGTCTGGTATTGCAGAAATTATGACAGCAATGGAAATTTTAATCAAAAATCCTGATATCAAACATGGAAAAATTCGTGTTGCTTTTGGTCCGGATGAAGAAATCGGAGTTGGCGCAGATAAGTTTGATGCAAAAGGGTTTGATGTTGATTTTGCTTACACTATGGATGGCGGTCCAGTAGGTGAATTACAATTTGAAACTTTTAATGCGGCTCAAGCTGATTTAACTTTCCACGGTAAAAATGTCCATCCAGGAACAGCCAAGGATACCATGATTAACGCCATCCAAATGGCTATTGATTTCCAAAACGAATTTCCACAAGAAGAAGTACCTGAACACACGGAAGGTTATGAAGGATTTTATCATCTACACGGCTTCACTGGCACGCCTGAAGAAGCTCAGATGTCTTATATCATTCGTGATCATGACCGTGAAAAATTCGAAGCACGTAAACAATTTATCGTTGATTTAGTTGCAAAATTCAACGCAAAATATGATCAAGAACGTGTTGAATTAAACTTATTCGATCAATACTACAATATGCGTGAAGTAATCGAAAAAGACATGAGCATTGTAGAATTGGCTAAGAATGCGATGGAAGAATTAGCGATTGTACCGGTGATTGAACCTGTTCGTGGAGGGACTGATGGTTCTAAAATTTCTTATTTAGGAATTCCTACACCTAATATCTTTGCTGGTGGCGAAAATATGCATGGACGTTTTGAATTTGTATCTTTACAAGCGATGCAAAAGGCTACCGATGTTATTGTTAAAATTGCTGAATTAAATGCAAAATAATGAAGTCATAGCGAGTGTTGTATGCATAGTTTTACATTGCACACTCGCTATTTTTCTCGTTGAAAGGAAAACAAGATGAAGAAGATATTGATGATTACTACTGGCGGTACTATCGCTTCTAAAAAATCGCAACATGGTTTAACACCAGGAATCACTGCTGAAGAATTATTGACCTACATACCTCGAGTACAAGAAATCTGTCAAGTAGATACCTTAGCTTTATTCAATCTCGATAGTACCAATATGACTCCTAAACACTGGCTGAAATTAGCACGTACGATTGAGGAAAAATATACCACTTATGATGGCTTTGTCATTTGTCATGGTACAGATACCTTGGCTTATACCGCAGCTGCATTATCCTATTTAATTCAAAATTCTGTTAAACCTATTGTATTAACCGGCTCACAAAAACCCATTGATATGGATAGCACTGATGCGAAAGTCAATTTATTAGATAGCTTTATTTACGCTTGTGATGATTTATCGCAAGAAGTGGTTATTGTTTTTGATGGGAAAGTAATTGTTGGAAGCCGTGCAAAAAAAGTCCGAGCGAAAAGTTATAATGCTTTCACAAGTATCAATTTTCCATATATTGCGGTGATTTTAGATCAACAAATTATCCGCTATATTCCAACTCAACCACTTGTTCAACCAACTAAATTTTACCATCAATTGCAAGAAGACTTAATTACCTTAAAGCTTACCCCAGGACTAGATGCAAAAGTACTAGCATTTGCATTCGAAAATTATCGTTGCATTATCCTTGAAAGTTTTGGTGTTGGCGGTATACCAGAGAGCTTAGTTGCGAGCTTTTATCAGCTGATGAATAAATATCAAAAGGATCGTTTAGTGATTGTTAGTTCACAAGTAACCAATGAGGGTAGTGATATGACAGTTTATGAAGTTGGTAAGAAAGTGAAACAAGATTTTCAATTACTAGAAGCGTATGATATGACGTTTGAAGCAGTCGTAACAAAACTGATGTGGTTAATGGCAGAATATGAAAATATTGATGATATCCGAAAATATTTTTATCAAACCATCAATCACGATAGTATTTTGAACAAAAAATATTAAGAAAGTTTAAAAATAGCACTCATATATTAAGAGTGCTAACTTTTGGTTTGAACTTCATCGACTTTTGAATTATACTGTATGTGTACTTAAGAAAAAGGAATAAAAAAGTACATCAATAGAAATCAATTATTTCATTCAACGATAGGAGGAATGGAGTTATGAATATTGAAAAGATGACAACGACGATGCAACAAGCCATTGCTCAAGCCCAACAAATTGCAATGACTAGACATCATCAAGAAATCGATATTGCACATTTATGGAAAATTTTCTTGCACACTGATCATTTTGGTGCAAATTTTTATAAAGATTTAGGTATCAATGTAGATGAATTTGAAGCAAAAGTTGACCAAGAATTAGATAAAATCTCTACAGTTGAAGGGAGCAATGTTTCTTATGGCCAAAGTTTTAGCCAAAATCTCTATCAATTGTTTATTGAAGCAGATAAGATTAGAGAAGCATTCCAAGATGAATATCTTTCAACTGAGGTCGTCATTCTTGCATTAATGAAATTAAAACATCATCCATTAACTCAGTATTTGATTCAACATCAACTATCTGAAAAAGATGTTAAGGATGCGATTGAAAATATCCGTGGGGGTGATCGCGTGACATCACAAAATCAAGAAGAAACTTATAAAGCATTAGAAAAATACGGCATTGACTTAGTACAAAAAGTCAAAGAAGGAAATATGGATCCTGTCATTGGGCGTGATGAAGAAATTCGTGACGTCATCCGTATCTTATCTCGTAAAACCAAAAATAATCCAGTATTAATTGGTGAACCCGGTGTTGGTAAAACGGCGATTGTTGAAGGTTTAGCCCAACGTATTGTTAAAAAAGATGTTCCTGAAAACTTAAAGGATAAAACTGTCTACTCACTAGATATGGGGTTATTAATTGCTGGGGCTAAATATCGTGGTGAATTTGAAGAAAGATTGAAAGCCGTATTAGATGAAGTGAAAAAATCTGACGGACGAATTATTCTATTTATCGATGAAATCCATAACATTGTCGGTGCAGGTAAGACAGAAGGTAGTATGGATGCCGGTAACTTATTAAAACCAATGCTTGCTCGTGGTGAATTGCATACGATTGGTGCCACGACCTTGGATGAATACCGTCAATATATGGAAAAAGATAAAGCTTTAGAAAGACGTTTCCAAAAAGTTTTAGTCAAAGAACCAACTGTTGAAGATACGATTTCAATTTTACGTGGCTTGAAAGAACGATTTGAGGTACATCACGGTGTAAATATTCACGATAATGCATTAGTAGCCGCTGCAACTTTATCAGACCGCTATATTACTGACCGATTCTTGCCGGATAAAGCGATTGATTTAGTCGATGAAGCTTGTGCCAATATTAAAGTTGAAATGAATTCTATGCCAACGGAACTAGACCAAGTGATGCGTCGATTAATGCAATTAGAAATTGAAGAAGCTGCTTTGAAGAAAGAAACCGATGATGCTTCTAAAAAACGTTTAGAAAACTTGCAAGAAGAATTAGCTGATTTACGTGAAGAAGTAAATTCAATGAAATTGCAATGGGAAACTGAAAAAGAAGAAGTAAATGCCATCTCTAATAAACGTGCAGAACTTGAACGTGTTCGCCATGAATTAGAAGATGCTGAAAACAATTATGAACTTGAACGAGCAGCTGTGTTACGTCATGGTACCATTCCACAATTAGAAAAAGAATTAAAAGAATTAGAACGTAAAAATGATTCTGATCAATTAAAAATGGTTCAAGAATCCGTGACTGAAAATGAAATTGCGGTTGTTGTCGGTCGTTTAACAGGTATTCCGGTGACAAAATTAGTTGAAGGCGAACGCGAAAAATTATTGAAATTAAATCAAACCTTACATCAACGTGTGATTGGTCAAAACGAAGCCGTAGATGCCGTAAGTGATGCGGTATTACGTTCTCGTGCTGGTTTACAAGATCCAAATCGCCCATTAGGTTCATTCCTCTTCTTAGGTCCTACTGGGGTTGGTAAGACAGAACTTGCCAAAGCTCTAGCAGAGAACTTATTTGACTCTGAAGAACATATGGTACGAATTGATATGAGTGAATATATGGAAAAACATTCAGTGTCTCGTTTAGTTGGAGCTCCTCCAGGATATGTAGGTTATGAAGAAGGAGGACAATTAACGGAAGCTGTTCGTCGTAATCCATATACAATTATTTTATTGGATGAAATTGAAAAGGCTCATCCAGATGTCTTCAATATTTTATTACAAGTATTAGATGATGGTCGATTGACAGATTCTAAAGGTCGCTTAGTTGATTTCAAGAATACCGTATTGATTATGACTTCAAATATCGGTTCACAATTGTTACTTGAAGGCGTGACTGAAGAAGGAACTATCCCACAAGAAGTTTCTGATCAAGTCATGCAAGCTTTAAGAATGCACTTCAAACCTGAATTCTTAAACCGTATTGATGATACGATTTTATTCACCCCACTTAGCTTAGAAGATGTGAAGGGAATCGTTGATAAGATGGTTCAACAATTATCTACACGACTAAGCCACCAAGAAATCGAATTAAGTATTTCTGACGAAGCCAAAACATATATTGCACAAAATGCTTATGAACCTTCTTTTGGTGCTCGTCCATTAAAACGATATATTACCAAAGAAATTGAAACACCACTTGCCAAAGAAATTATTGCTGGTAAAGTGATGCCAAAGAGTAAAGTGACTGTAACTTTGCAAAATAATCAATTATCCTTTGAAACCGAATCGTTAACAGAAGAATAATTATATGATTTTAGACTAGTCAAGTTTTTGGCTAGTCTATTTTTATGCATAATTTTAGCTAAATAATCAAATATCCATGAAAAACAAACAATTTTTACCAAACAAATCGATGCTCATCAGGAATTATTGGCAAGCTTTTACCAATGTTTCAAGTCGCAGTTGGCTTGGAATTGTGTGCAAATAATCAAGACTGCGCTACTGAAAACTTCCAAGAAGCAATTTTGACAACTGATACGCGTCAGAAGGTAAGTGCCTATCAAGAAGAAATTGATATAAAAACAATCACTGTGGCAGATTGTACAAAAGGTTCAGGTGTGATTTCAAAATTAAATAGTGCAAAATATGCCTTACTATACGGCGTAAAAAATGTGAATATT
>SKEL01001545.1_pt1 | contig 20057 bp, 15 predicted proteins | sample 4826741 | NCBI WGS metagenome assembly SKEL01 (sample SAMN11008810, study PRJNA524170) | human gut metagenome | biome: Human fecal sample; material: Feces; isolation source: fecal sample from pouch patient p33 | host: Homo sapiens | place: Israel: Tel-Aviv | collected 2016-03-22
CACTGAAGGCTCCCAACCCTACTGCCGATTGAGGTTATGTAAGTTTCATCGGTGACGCACCGACTTTTAAGGTCTTTCTATAGGGGAGCCGATTCCAAGGGTTCCTTTATAAGGTCGCTGCGTCGGTGAAGAAACATGGTTTCAGAGCCCCGAACTTCAATCAGCAGTAAGCGTAAGCAGTCTTCACCGACATCACTGCGTCGGTGAAGACACCCGTAAGGTCGGTGAAGCGCACCCATCGGGCAGCCACCCGATCCCATATGGCCCGCGGAATAAAAACTCTGATGCACGGCACGCAAAAACCAGCCCATTGTTTTCAAACAGGCGGGGGGACGGGGTGGGCGCATAGGCGCAGGGCATGAGCGAAACGATACGCAACGCGGGCACCAGCGCCCGCCATCTGGGCAACGGGTTCGTACGCACCGTGGACGGCGCCGCATGGTTGTACGCGCAACTGCCCGCACAACCACCCGTCCGGGACGCCGCCAACTGGACGGACCGGGAACGCAACGCGCGCCCACTGTTGACCCTGCTGCCACGCATCGCGGAACTCACCCCGCACATCCCATTCGCCGGCCGCAAAGCGATGAAAGGGTTCTATAGGGAGATCCACATCCTTGCGGTCAGCACCCCCGAACCATTCGTCCCCAGCGGCAAACTGGACATGGCCAGCCGCATCCGGTTGCAACGCGAGTACGACAACACCGCCGTCCACGACCGGTTCACCCTCATCGGCGTGCGCCTGTCCACCGGGGGAGGCAAGGAACGGCGCAGCGTGTGGCGGCGCATGCTGGGCGCGTTGAACACGATAACAAGTTTGGACGCGTTGGGCATCGTGGAGGACTCCGCATTCGACCATGACCGGGACACGATCGCGCAACTGTTCCAGGACGCGGGCTGCACCATACCGTCCAACGCGATGATGCGGCGCGCCCTGGCATGGTGGCGCACGGACCGCAAACCCGAAATCGTGCCCGTCATGGTCGAACACGAGCACATGCACACGTTCCCCGACTACGAGTCATGCCGCCGTGCCGCCCGCTTCTTCGACCTGGGCGGGGATTGCCGCACATGGCGCGACCACAACCCGTATTCCTATCCCATGACCATCGTCTCCCTGGGCGCGTTGCCGTTCGAGGGGCAGGACGAACGCGAGGTGCAGGACTCGGATTGGGCGGCGAGCCTGTTGGCGCAGGGCCGTGGCGGCGGACAGGGCGCGTTGTGCCTGTCGGTGCGTGGCCTGTTGGAACCCGGCGACATGAGCCGCGAACAGATCGACAAGGACAAGGAGAACGTGTACGACAAGGCGATGCAGCAGGCCATGGACGGGCACAAACGCAACGTGCGTGTGGCCGGTGAGCTCGCCGCCGTCAACGACGTGTACCAGACGGGGGAGCGGCCATGGCCCACGTTGATCGACGCGCGGGTGCACGCCGCGATCCCGCAGATCATCGACCGGCCCACGCAGGTGCTGTACCCGGGGGAGGTGTCGTTGAACCCGGACCGGCAGGAGGCCGCGTTCCAGGACATGATGATCGGCAGCCCCGTGGCCTTCAACCCCAGCCCCGTGTATTGGCCCGTGCCGATCCTCGCATACGCGGGCCTGGCGGGCCGTTCGGTCGCCGGCGACGACATGGGCCGGGGCGCGGCCAGTGACCTGCCGGGCGCCCTGCTTGGGTTCACGGAGGCCGATCTGCAACCGGTGTACGTGTCCCCGTTCGAGTCGCGTGAGAAGCATGATCCGCCGTGTCTGCTGGTGACGGGCGCCACGGGTTCAGGCAAAACCCGCGTGCTATTGCACATCGCGGCCCAATTGGCGCAATTGCCCGACCCGTACACCACCAAGGACGGCGTCCAGCATCCGCGCATGGTCCCGTACGCACCGCATGTGGCGGAGGATAGGCCGCATATCCCCATCGTGTTTTTGGACCCGAAACCCAAATCGGATGATTTCACCGGGTTCGTGCGCAAACGCCACGGCACGATCGTGCGGTTGGACAGTCCGGATGCGAACGGGATCCTCGACCCGTTGCGTTGCATCCCTGACCGGATGCGCACGGACAGGGTGCAGACGGCCGTGGAGATGCTCTCGCAGATCACCGGCGGCAAACACGGCGACCGGGCCCGTGAACTGGCGTTGACGACGATCATCTCGTATGGGACGGCGCATGGCGCCGACTGTTTGGGTGAGGCGGTCGACATGGCGTATGAGGCGTACATGGCCCGGGGTTCGGATGCGGAACGCATCGACCCGTTGGTCGAGCAGATCACGCCCGTGTTGCGCCGTGTGGTGCGTTCCGACCCGATGTTCCAGCTGATCTATGGCACCCGTCATGGCGGGCGCAGTCTGGCGATCAGCCAGGGGTTGACCTTGTTGAGCGCGGGCACGTTGAACATCATTTCCGACAAGACCGGTTCGTCCGCCGTGTCGGATATCCAACGGTGGGTGGTGCGTATGGCCGCGTTGGGTGCGACGGCCGCGATCATGGGCCGCAACGGGGTGCTGATCGTCGATGAGGCGTGGAGCCTGTTGGGTGATGAGTTCGGTGTGGGATTGGTGACCCGCATGGGCCGTTTGGCGCGCGCCCAGCATTATCTGCCGGTGTTCGCCAGCCAGAAGGTCGATGAGTTCGTGGACGCGGGCCTGGAGGATTTCGTGGGCCGTGGTTTGGCGTTGGGCATGGGCGTGAAGAACGAGGGTGGTTCGACCGGCGAAAGCCAGGCGCAGGCGGTGTGCCGTTTGTTCAACCAGCCCGAGGACGGGCGCCTGCATGAGCGTATGATGCATGCGCGCGTGTTGGACACGGAGTCGGAGGCGCCCGACTGGCAGTCGTTGTATGCGTTGTTCGACCCGGCCGATGGACGCTTGCTGCGTGGCACGATCTGTTACTACATGGGTGTGGACGGGTCCGCGATCCCCGTGGAGGTGCGCATCAGCCGGGATCTGGTCTGAATTGTGACGCATCACCGGTGGGCATGAGATTGTTCAACAAACATGATGATGGGGTTGCACCAGCCCACGAACCCGCCTCCACCACCACACCAACTGTGGAACCGGCACATGTAGAGGAACCGGCCGGCGTGCCGGTGGAGGCGCATGCGCCGCGCATGGTGTGCATGGCGTTGCGTGAGGACACCGTCACCGGGGACATGATGGCGGCCGAATGGGTGCGGGTGCTGCACGCGCCCGATTTGGCGCCCAACCCGTGGACCATAGGGGTGTTGGACACCGCGTTCTCCGATCCCGCGTTCGTGTACGCCGCCGCGGCCAGCGTCACCCAACCACAGGTGGGCATGGCTGGCATGCTGGACATGGTGCATGGCGCGGGTGACGGATTCGCGTGTTTCACTCCCGGTTGGCGGCCCGGTGTGGATCTGGCCATGTTGGACGGGCAGCTCGCCCGGTTCGACCGGTCCGCGGGCGCCTGGTCGTTGCGCATGTTCCTCGCATGGCTCATGGGGGACATGATGCGTGTGCGCATGTGCCGCATGGTCGTGGACTCCATGCATGGCGGCAATGACTTGACCGGGTTGGTGGACGCGTACTCCGCGCAACACTTGGGGCCGGCCGGCACCCGCCTGCCCATGGAGCAGGGGGAGTGAAACGTTGATGCGGACGCATGATACGCTGGCGCACCCTATACGTGGGGTGCGTGCCATGAGGCGTATGGGAAAGGAGCGGGCGTCATGGATCGTGTGATGGATGTGAGCGGCTTGTCGGACGCGCAGTTGCGGGCCGCCATCGGTGTGGCCAAGGCGTACAAGGAACGGTGGGACATGGTGGAGCGGGCCTGCAAGGCCGCGCAGGAGGACCGTCTCACCGCCGGCCAACCCGAGGACATCATGGTAAATGGCCAACGCATAGGGCGCGTGTCGTTGAGCCGTGGCGGCCAACATGGCCGTTACAGTGTGTCGGACACCGTGGCGTTGGGTGAATGGTTGCAGGAGCATGGGCATGTGGATATGACGTTGACGCTGCCGGTGGCCGACCCTGAACTGGTCACGGACGGCTGGTTGCGTGTGCTGGTGGAAACACAGTTGCATGGCGTGCTGCCGCCGGGCGTGAAATACACCCCGCCACGCAAAGCGCAGGTTGCGGCCAGTTTGGACGAGGACGCGGTCGATGAACTGTTCACCTCCCATGGCGCCATCGGGTTCGCCCAACACCTGTTGGGCATCACCGACACCGACACCTCTGGCGAACCGGGGGAGGAGGGGCGCACACCGGTGCAAGTGGTGGACGCCACCCCAACGCCACCCACACCACCCCCAACGGATCCGTCGGACGCGTTCGCATCAATGGGATGGTGACCTGGTTGGCGGCATCACCACCGGTGCCGCCACACTGTCGGCCGCCACCGATAAGGGGCGCATTGGTGTGGATTGGGTCAATGGCGGCCAGTAATCCACCGTCCACCGTCCCTCGCTTTGCCCCGTGGGAGGCACCCCGGGCGCGGGTGGTTTGGGCAACGCCGCCAACCGGGCCTGTTCCGCCTCCCATGCCGCTTGCCGTGCGGCCTGTTCAGCCATCATCCGCTGTTTCTTCCCCCGGTCCACGTCGACCAGGAACATGATGGCCCCCACAATGCCGGCCACGACCAGGAACGGCCATATCGCTTTGATGATGCCCCACAGCACCGCCCCGGCCATGAACGCAAGGACCACACCGATCAGCACCAAGGCGAAGAGGAGTTTGCCCAACGCGACGAACGGATTCCACCGCGGCTCTTTCATGACGCCCCTGCCTTTCCATGCCATAAAGGGGCAGGGGGCGTCCCGCCCCCTGCCGTACCCGTAATAATATCGCACACGCCATGCGTCCCGCCCCGGTCAGGTGCATGCGGCCGCCATCACCCGTTGGCGCATGGCATCATCCAAGTGCAGTGTATCCGCCAGCACGTCCAAATCATGGCCTTGCCTAGCGGCCTGTTGGAACACTTTGACCAGATCCACCCCGGTCGTATCCACCCGTCCCTCATCGGCCGCCGGGTCGAACCCGAACGACGCCCGGTCCGCCTCCAGGGAATGCTGGTGCAACTGGGAACGGAAATCCGCGAGGATCCGCTCATAATCGGCACGCCCGTTGAACACCGAACCATCCGGGTTGCGCCGCACCGGCACGGGCAACCCCTGTTCCATGGCCCGACGCACATGCGCATGCCTCGGATTCGCGTCCTGGCCGTTGGAATAATACAATCCGCCGCCCATGCTCGCCCCCGTCGCCATCTTCTCCTCGACATAATCCGCCAACGTCTCATCCCACACCCGGTCACGGATCCGGTCATCGACACGGCCATGCTCCCGCTTGTACGCGTCCAACCGTTCCCGGTACCGGTTGCCTATCCGCGACCGGTGCGCGGACAAACGGTACGGGGGTTTCGCGAGGATCCGTTCGAGTTTGACCGTGCCGGGCGCCAACATGGCACGCACCAACGGTTCCGAATAGCAGCGGGTGGGATCCAACGCGCAGGAACGGCGCAACGCCAACAGGGTGCCATCCACCCAAGTGCGTGCCAGATCCTGCGCCTGGCTGGGGGAGTCGGTCACTGTGAGGAACTTGCGGGCCACCGGACCGGGCCGGCCCTCGGGGCCGATGGCCCGTTCCACCAGTTCCATTTCACGCGCCATGGAACACACCGGTTGGCTTGTCCAATCATGCCCATCGCCGGCCGGTTCGCTCGCCTTGAGGAACTGGTCCATGTACATCCATCCCTGTTGCGCCCGGTCACGGGCCTGGTAATACTCCCGGCGTGCCCGGTGCGATTGGAGCGTGCCCTCATCGGGCACATCCTGCGCCAGATCCGGCAACGTGTCATGCCCATGGGGGAGATGGTCGTATTGGCCGCCCGTACCATTGGGCGCGCCTTTGGGTTTGCGTGGTTGCGTCCTCATGCCCGCCATCTATGCGCCCACCGTGTGACGCATCACAAGCGGGCATGGTGGAATTGCACGCATACCAGAAACAAGCCGTCCTGTTCGCCCTCCAAGCGTTCCATACGCACGGGGGCGCCGGCCTGTTTTTGGACATGGGGTTGGGCAAGACATTGACGACCATCGCCATTTTGGACGTCATGCACCGCCTCCACCCCGACTGGCGGTTCCTGATCGTCGCGCCCAAAACCGTGGCGGTCAACACCTGGCCGGCGGAACTGGCCAAATGGCGCCAGGCGCACACGTTGGACTGGGCGGTCGCATGCGGGGTGAAATCCAACGCCAAGCAACGACGTGAAGCATTGGCCCAACAGGCGACGGTGACGATCATCAACCAGGAGAACCTGGGGTGGTTGGACCGGGAACTGGCCCAATGGCCATGGGACGGGATCGTATTGGATGAACTGTCCGGGTACAAGGACCCGTCCTCCAACCGGTTCCGCATCCTCAAACGCCGCCGACAGGACCGCACGCACGCGCCCAAACACCCGGGGCATGGGCGCCCGGTGCAATGGGTGTTGGGGTTGACGGGCACACCGGCTGCGAAAGGGTTGATGGACTTGTGGGCGCAATGCCGCCTGTTGGACACGACTGGCGCGTTGGAGACCACGTTGACCCGGTACAGGGAAACGTATTTCACGCCCGGGCGGCGCAACGGGCATGTGGTGTACGAGTGGCGGGCCCGTCCCGGCGCGTTCGACCGGATCATGCGCCGGATCGAACCGTTCTGTTTGACGATGCTCGCACGCGAACAACTCCAAGGGTTGCCGGACAAACCCCTCATCATCGACCATTGGGTCGAGATGCCCGAACAGACCCGCCGTGAGTACGAACGGTTCAAACACGAACGGTGGTTGGAATTGGCCGGCCGTCAGGTCACCGCCGTCAACGCCGGCGTCCTGGCGGGCAAACTCGTCCAATTCACCTCCGGATGTTTGTACCCGGACGAGGACAGTGAGGACGGGCGTGTCATCCATTACGATGCGGCCAAACTCGACGTGTTCGACCGCATCATGGCGGAGTCGCAAGGCGAACAGATCCTCGTGTTCTACCAGTTGAGGGACGAGTTGGAACGGTTGCGCGCCAAGTACGGAAAACGGGTGCGCACCGTGGACGAGCCCGGCATCGTGGACGCGTGGAACCATGGGGAGGTGCCGGTGTTGGCGGCGCACCCCGCCCAGGCGAAGTTCGGGTTGAACCTCCAGCATGCGGGCCATATCATCGTGTGGCTCAATCTGACGTGGAGTTTGGAGGATTGGGCGCAGGCGAATGCACGGTTGGACCGGCAGGGGCAGACCCGTATCGTGCAGATCCACCGGATCGTCACCCGTGACAGCGTCGACGAACGCAAACTCGATGTGTTGAGCGGACGGGCCGTGTTGGCGGACGCGGTGATGGGCGAACTCAAACACACCACCGTATCCGCCGACTGAACATCAATGGCATTCGACGGGGTGTGGCGCCGCAGGCTGCGGTTGCGTGGGGTGCGCCACCTTGCGCCGCCCGGTCAACCGGCGCATGATCTGGGTGCGCATCTGCACACGGAACCGTTCGACCGTCCGCTGGAACTCCGCGTATCCCGCTGGGCCGGGTGTGGCGCCACGGGGACGGGCCAACGCATTGAGCTGCCCGCACGCCTCACTCCACACATCCACCACGGTTTTGTCGTCCTTGGGCAGGCGTTTGGCGCGCAGGGCGGTACGGGCCAAACGCACCGGGAACCCGTAATGGGACAACACCGCATCCGGCTGCAGGGCGCGCCCATGGTAGCCCGCCACCAACCACAGGCACAGCACGGGATCGTCGACCACATCACCCATGCGTTCGGCCGCACGCCGGTGTTTCGCATCCAACGGCGGCAACGGCAGATCCTCCAACCTGCGGGGGGCGGACGCATCAACAGGGCACGCAACAGTGGCGTCGGAGGCGTCCAAGGAGGCCGCAGCGGCACGCAGCTCCTGCGGGTCCAACCCCATGGCCAGCAACCGTTCGTCACTCAACTCGTTGATCATGGAGGAGGTGATGTGATGGTCCGCCAACCATTGACGGTCAATGCCACCGGACCCGTCCACCAGACCGAGGGCCTCATCGGCGACATCGACCCGCATGTCACCGATCTGCAAACCATCATCGATGTTGCGGTGGGGACGGTTGCCGTCCAACGCGGCCGCTTGGGTCAACTCGCGCCACCGGTCCAGACCGCCGCATTTGAGACGGCGGTGCGCGGCCGGGTTCGTGCTCATCCCGTCATGCAACGGGGGCCAACGCATCCATTTGCGTTCCCCGCGTGCGTACGCGGCCATCTGCCGGTCCGCTTCCTCACGGGCGGCGATGTCCCAGATGTCCTCATCCGTCAGTTCCCGGTGGCCGCGCCCGTCACCGCCACGCAGTTTCAAACGCAACGTTTCGTATTTGCTGGCTTGGCGCACCAAGGTGGGCGCCATCCCGTACTGGTCGTTGAGGATCTTCTCAATGCTCACCCGCGAGCACAGATAATGCGCGTAGCGGCGCGTGAGGGTTTTGGACGGGTCGCGCAACGCCTCCACGGTCTTCACGGTGATCGCCGTGCGCACCAGTTCGCTGGCGACGTCGGGTTGGTGGATCATCCCGTTGAGCCGCCACGCGGGGGTGCCCGCGATCTTCGGATTGGACCAGCGGGTGACGATCCGGTCGAACTCGAATTCACCCACAGGGGTATCATCATTGGTGTCGGTGGGCATGGGGGTGTGCGCGGCCGTGACGGCGCCGCGATCCGTGGTGTAAACGTGCATGGCCCCCTCTATGCGTCCCGGACGCCACCCGCAACGGTCCCAATCGCCAGTAGCGCAAAGGACGCATGCCACGGCCACCTATGACAAGGAGGGTGCAACTATGGACGCAACACAACGGATCCACAACATCGCGTCCCGCAACGACCTGCCAACAGCATTGCCGGGAGCGTTGTCCTTGGTCGGCTACGCCTCGTACTGGCATCAGGACGATGGCAGCACGGACGAGATCACCGGCCCCGCCCTATGCACCAATCTGGACGACGCACGCGCCACAGGCCACCTGTACGGACAACCGCACACAGCGGGGGAGATGATCATGGCGCGCACCATCGCCATGCACGAACCCCGCATCACCGCCATCTGGCACACCGCCATGTTCCCCAACCTGCCCGGCAACGGGATCCTCCTGGGCCAAGGCGCGGACGGGGTGATGCGCGCCTGGATATGCTCCATCCACGAATGCGACTCGTGCAACCACTGCGTGTTGGACCAAGTCACCGACAACCTGTTCGTCCGTTCCATCCGCAACCATGGCTTCCTGCTCGACGAGGGCACCAACAACGCCTATCTCCGCATCGGCGGATTGGGGGACGCGCGCGTCGCGTTCCACCGGATCATGGGCCAACCCAACCCGTTGCGCGCCATGCCATGGGAGATCGAATGGTTGTACGTGGTGTGCGACCCGCACGGGCACACCAATCCATTCCCCCCATTGCGCCACGATGCGGACGGGATCGCCATGGTCGACCCGGCCGCGTTGTTGAGACGGGTGGAACGGACCCATTCCATGGACAAACCCATACCCCCATGGGTCATCTCCATGCTGTCTGGCCCCACCGCCTGACCTGCCCCATTGCCATGCAAGGAAACGCCACACCGTGCTCCGGTGTGGCGTTTTGCATGTTTGACGCATAGATGGGTGGACCGGCCGCAACCGGCCGGCGACGCCACACCAGCGTAGGCACCGCCATCCGGTTGCGGCCGCAGGGACGGCGCCGTCCCACCCGTGCGTACTGGAGAGAGCGCACACAAGAGGGTCCACAGACAGGAGGATTGGCTTCACACCGGCGCACGTCCCTTTGCGCACCAAGGACACGAAGAGAGCAAAGGAACACCCATGAACAACCCATGGAAACACACCATGGCCGCCGTCACCGGCTGCCTGACCATCATGGCCATTACCGGCGTTGGCACGGCATACGCCGACACCAGCCGCATCCCCGCGGCCGAATTGGCCAAACACCAACCAATCACCGTGACCGCCACCACCGACATCACCGCCAACACCTTTGACGCGATCCCATTGGCCACCTACACGTACGCGACCACGGACGGCACGGATATCACCGGATACGACCTGGCCACCAATGCCAGCCTCACCGAGGCGATCGGTGCGGCGTTGACGGCGGCCGGCGCCACCGGATACGACAAGAATGATCCGATGCTGTGGGTCGTGCAGAACCTGTTGGACTCGCAAACCTCCCCATGGTCGGGGCAATTGCGTGACTTCCTGGACGCGTTGAAGAACGAACAGGCGGTCAAAGACACCGCCGGCACCCGGCTGCATCCCGTGGAGGGCAACACGAACCGCCAATCGGCGCAGGTGACACCCGGCGTGTATATGGTGTTGGACCGCACCAGCACGGGCCGTGCGGCGATCGCCGGGGTGAACGGCACCGGCATCAACGGCAAGACCCGGCTTGCGACTGATGCGGGCACGTTCACACTCGGTGACGTCGAATACAAGGTACACGACATCGCCGTAAGCAAACGCATCACGGCCGTCGAGGACGAGGACAAGGGCGATGTGAACACAGACGGGTTGTCGGCGGACACGGAACAGGGGCGCATGGTGTCGATGCGCCTGACCACCACCGTGCCGAACTGGACCGGATACGACAAGTACTATCTCGCGTTGAACGACATGTATTCCCACGGCCTGTCCTTCGATCCCGCGACAGCGGCCATGACGGTCAGTGTGGACGGCGAACCGTTGGACGCGCAATGCTGGCATGTGACCGGCGCCAAGGATGGTGCGTTCACGCTCAGGTTCGGCACCACGGACGGCGACATCATCCCCAACAAAACCATGTTCCCTGTGGGAGCTCCCATCACGGTCGAGTACCGGATGATGCTGGACAAGGACGCGGTGGCGGGCACCAAGGACACGAACAGTGTGAACGTGGAGTACTCACACAACCCGAACACCTGGACGGAACATGAAACCAAGCAAGGTGACACGGTGAGTGTGCACACCGGCAAGACCACCGTGTCCAAGACCGACATGAACGGGCAACCGTTGGCGGGTGCCGAATTCCAGCTTTTTGACGGCGACACCGCACGCGAGGTCGTCAAAACCGGGGACGGCGCCTACCGTTTGGCCGAACCGGGGGAGAATGGCACGACCCTGATTTTGGCCACGGACGCCAACGGGCGTGTGGGCGTCAACGGCACCGATGGTGCGTACGTGTTGAAGGAAACGAAATCCCCCTACAGCAACCCGTTGCTGCCGCAGGCCGGGGTCGCTGTGGCCGTGGACGACAAGACCGGCGCCATCACCACCACGGAAGGCGACGGGGATGTGCACCAGATGATCGACGTCACCGATGGCACGGTCGTTGTGAGGAACGCGCGCACCTTGCTGGAGATGCCCAAGACGGGCGCCGCATGGCTTCTGGTCTGGGCGTCGGGGTGTGTGTTGGCCGCTGTGGCGGGTGTGCTGTTGCTCGCCCGTTCCCGCACGGCCCGCCACTGAGGCCGTGGAAAGGATGGTGGCGCATGTGCAAACATGGTGACCGGCAGGCCAGTAAACAGTGGCGCAGCCTTGTGGCGGGCTGCCTGCTGCTGGTCGTCTCCGCCACATGCGCCACCATCCCGTTCGCCTTGCAGCACGCGAACCAAGGTGAGCTCGCCGACATCAACGCCAGCCATGCCAACGCCACGGCCATCATGGACACGAAGACCCGTGAGCGGGAACTCACGGACGCGGCCCGCTACAACCAGCAGCTGGCCGGCAGCGGGCAACCCGTGTTGGGTGACAACCCGGACCCGTTCAACGGTGATGAACCCACGTACGACGTGGATTACACACATGAGTTGGATCTGCCAGCCGATGGGATCATGGCGACCGTCACCTATCCACGGTTGGGCATCGACCTGCCCGTCCGCCATGGCACCACACCCGAGGTGTTGGAGCGTGGCGCGGGCCACATGTACGGCACCAGCCTGCCCGTCGGCGGCACAGACACGCATACGGTGATCAGCGCCCACACGGGCTTGGCGGACACGCTCATGTTCGACAAACTCCACTCACTGGGCGGCCAGGCCCAAATGGGCGACGTGTTCTATCTGCACACCCTCAACCAGACGTTGGCGTACAAGGTCGTGGACATCCAAGTGGTGGCCCCGGATGGGTTCGATGCATTGCGCATCCAACCACACCGCGATCTGGCCACCCTGTTGACCTGCACCCCGTACGGCGTGAACAACAAACGCCTGCTCGTCACCGGGGAACGCGCGCACATGCCCGGACAAGCCCCACTGCCACAGGACGCGCCCGAGGACCACACATGGCTATGGGTATGGGTGCCGATCGCCGTGGTCTGGCTGCTCGTGATCGCGGTCATCACCATCGCGTTGAACCGCCGCAATCCACACACCCGCCGCATGAGGCGCCCGGCGCACGAACCGAAACCCATCACACAGGAAATCCCCATCATCACACTTGAGGGAGAAACGAGCCTGACATGAACCCGAACACCACACCACACCACACCCACCGCATCGGCATCATCCTGCTTGTCATCAGCCTGCTCACCGGGCTGCTAGGCATGGGCGTGACCATGCCCGCACCCGAGGCGCAGGCGGCGAACCTGACGATGAGCGACAATATGATCGACAGCCTTACCGCGACCATCCACCACGCTGACATGGAGGCAGGCCAATTCGAGGATCTGGCGGACGGCGGCACTGTATCCGTGTATGACACGATCCGTTGGCAGTTGGGGTTCAACGTGCCCGCCGGCACATTGAACGAAACAAACCCCACATTGCAAACCTATCTGGAACTGGATGGGAGCCGTGACAATTGGCTGAACCTGCAACCCGGTTTGTATGGCACGTGGATCGGTACGATCATGGTCAATGGCGAACAGGCCGGCGAATACCAGATCCGCATCCTCAACCCAACCCGCGAAGGCAATGATTATGAGGTGAGTTCGGGGTATTATCCGCCGGTGAAGGACAATCTGTACCAGTACCGTATCCGCATCCGGTTCACATTCAACCAAGAGTTCATCAACCGCAACCAGACCATGCCCATCAACGACGGCACCCTCAGGTTCGATCAGGATGCCTACTGGCTTGGTGGAGATGGCGCCACACCCACCGTGGGTATCGGGGATCACACCATGCGCCTGACCGTGCAAGGCATGCACGCCACACTGGACAAGGAAGCTGTTGGGGAGCCCGCCTACAATCCCAAGACCGGATTGGTGGAACAACGATGGAAGGTCACCGTTGCCAACGACGGCAGCATGGACCTGCCGGCAGGGTGGAAATTGGCGGACACCATGTACAAGAACGATGCACCGGCAAGCATCCGCGACAATCGTGGCTCCATAGCGTCAGGCGGATTCGCATGCGCCTTATCCACCAAGACAGGGAACACCTGTTCGCAAAGCTACCCCTCTTCCCTTGTGCAACCTGCAATCACGGGGTATAGGCCGGGATCCTATCATGTGCGGATTGGGACACAATATTGGTTCTTCATGGGGTCCAACGGATCCTATGAAGCAACATTGAACAAGCCATATTCCAATAGTTCAGCAATGTCTCTAAACCAGCTGGGCGACTTTTACTATCATTCCGAGATGTGGACGATGGACACCCTCAAAGCGGGTGACACCATCGTGTATGAGTACACGTCGCACAGCCCATGGAGCGACGAGTATGATCACGTCACCAACAGGGTCATCTTCCACCCGAACACGAAATACTATCCGGACATCCTGTCGGACACCGCGCAATACACAATGCCAGACAAAGGTGCCGGCACCCCGTATCTGAAGACCACGAAATCATACGGGTCCACGAAACCCATTGGCGACTGTCTCGAAGGTGAGGACGGGTGCTTGATGCAATCCACATGGAACACCGTCATCGAGAACGCCGGTGATGGCGACCAGCAGCCTCCGTGGCAGGTTGTGGACCAGCTCAACCGCAGTGGCATCAGCGCCAGCCCGTGCTCACCCGACGGGAAGTATTCGTGGTTCCGTGCTGAGGACATTCAGCAGATGATCGACAACCTTAAAGAGCAAGGGTTCGATGCTGAATTGGACGCGGTGGAAACCTGCGCCGTCGAGGCGACGCCCACTCCAGCGAACGGCTGGCATAATGTGACCGACCTGAACGATTTGGACGGATTGTACGCATCCCGTAGTGTGGTGGGTGCGAAACTACGTATCAACACCGTGCTGAAAGCCGGCGGGAAGATCAGCATCGAATACAACTCCACAGCCCAAGGATACGGGTATACCGGTGAACGCCAGTATTACAATGCGGCACAGGCATGCTCATGGATCAACAACAACTGGGTATGCTATCCGGGTACGTACACGTCGAACGTGCGCACCATCCAACAGTTGCGCAAAAGCTGCGGCGGGTATTATGGCGATGGCCAAACTTACAGCACCGGCTCCTATGATGGCAAACGCTGGTGGCTGGGATTGGAAACCGAACAGGACACCAAAACAGCCGAATTGGGGTCATGCGGCATTAAAGCCGATCTTGCACCCGCCGACCGTGGCAAACCAGTCACGTTCCACGAAACCATGACCGCTTACGAGAACAGGTCGAACGACATCCCCAAGGGCTTCACCCTCGTAGGCAGCACGAACCGGTCCTGCACCCCCAACGGCACCAACAACGCCACCTGCTGGGGCGTTGAGGCTCCTACCACCATCGGGCAGCAAGTGTCGAAAACCGTGAACAACGGCAACACCACCATCACCGTCACCAAAACCGGGGAAGGGGAGTGGGATATCACCTTCCACACACCCAGCCAAAACGCGAATTATTGGTCGAGCCTCCTGTTCTATGTCGTCTACCAAAACAAAGACTTCGACAAAGACGCATGGAAGGATGTGGACCGGAACGGCCGTATCGAACACTCCATCGGCGGACGCAACACCGTACGTGCAGTGGTGGAAAACGGCATCATGGACCTGACCGCATCCGATTACTGGTATCACTACCATTACGACAACGGGTCTGTCACCGCCGCCAAGACGAAAAACTCCCACACGCCGGAAGGCGCAAGCGGCACGAAAGTCACATATAGTACCGGGTTCAACCCGAACGCCTCCGATCTGAACCCGGACGGCGCCATCGTAAGCCTGACCGACACGGTGACAGGGTTGACGGACAAGGACACCGTGGTCCTCATGCCCGGCAGTGTAGTGGTAAAATACCTGAACGAACCACAACCACAAAGCCTCTATACGCAATCTTCCTATAACGGCACTTGGAAAGCTCCTGGACCGTTGCACCACTCCTACTACAACTCCGGATATGGTTACTGGTACACGTACAGCAACATCCCCTCCACTCCGCCATCGGATGCGAAAACCCTTGATCCGGACATGTACACCGCCGGTTGGGATGCCGCCACCAACACGCTCACCGTGGACGGATTGCCCGACAACGCGCGCATCTGGGTGGAATACGCGCTCGTCTACAACAGCGTCAACACGCAGATCACGAATGCGAGGAGCACGGCCATGCTCACCGTGGACGGCGAACCGGTAGAAGGCGTCAGCACCGCCACCACAACGAACACGTTCCCCATCTACAAAAGCGCCGCGGTCGCGAAGATCCAAGGCGTGTATTTGAAGAAAACAGACAGCACGGACCCGACCCTGCTCCTGCCGGACGCGGTGTTCGACCTGCAACGATGGGATGGCACGCAGTATGTGCACGACCGGACCATCACCACCAGCAGCACGGCGGCGAGTGTGGTGGACAAACTGGAGTGCGGCACCGCATACCGGCTCACCGAAACGCAAGCACCCGTCGATTACAACCTGGACAGTACGCCATACGAGTTCGCGTTGAAAGCGTGCGAGGCGCCAACCGGTCTCAAACCGGACGGGTGGCAGGGCGTCGAACACATCACCATGGACACCATCACCCGCACCAACCAACGCATCCCCATGAAGCATGCGATGCCGATGACTGGCAATGGGCAATGGTTGATCATCCTGCTCACGGTCAGTGTGCTCACCGCTGTTGGTGGTCTCATCGTGTTGGTGCGCACCGGACGATGCTGACGCCTTGCCGCACAGCTCGGAAAGCCGATATCGTTCATTCCCCGGCGGTATCGGCTTTCCGGCCTGCTACAACACTCCGTCCAGTCCGTCGATAGGGACGTCCATCAGGGAGCGCATGCCGTCTTTGACTTGCTTGTCGATCGTGGTGTGTTCGGTGCCTGCAAGGGTGAGGCCCGCGCCGATGAGCTGCGGCGTGCGTTCCTCATACAACGGCGCTGTGGTGCCGCCAAAGAGCAAAGCGTTGAGATACCGGGTTCTTGGATTGTCGATCTTGCCTGTGTCTTGGTAGGGGATGAACCGGTTGCATGGGTCGAGTGTGGACAGCACGATCGTGTCCGCCGTAGGTTGCATCCGCTCCAAGGCGCGCAGATTGTGCGCGGTGAAGATCAGTTGTCCCCGCGCGCCTTTTGTGAACTCTTCGAGCATTCCGCCGAACAGGTATTCGAACATGCCCTCGTCCAACCCGTCGACGGCCACGCACGCGTCAGGATCGTTGAACGCCCGGATCAGATAGGCGAGTATGCCGATAATGCGGATGATGCCTTCGGATTCGTCACGCAACGGCATTTCCACACCATCGCGTATGCTGACCGGTTCGAACCGTACGACGGTGCGGCCGTCACCCATCAGCTTTGTGCCGGTCCTTCTGAGCCGAATGGTCAGGCCGGAGACCATCACGGGGAGCACTTGGTTGAACAAGCGCATGTTGCGGTCCAACCATTCCATGCCCTCTTCGGACACAATGTTCCCACCCAACAGGTCGAGGGAGCGTGCCGACGGTCCGCCATCATCCGCGGGCATGCTTAATGGGAGCACACTGTAGTCCACGCACGCGGTGCGCTTAGCTGGCAAGATAGCGATGTCCTTTTCGGCGTACGCTTTCAACCGTTGGACGGCCTCGGACAGCGCCGCCACTTCATGGACGCGGCTCGCGGCCTTCACCGGCAGTTCGCTTCCACCGGTTCCCGCAGCGGAAACCAAGGCAAGGAAATCGTCGGAGAACAGATACGAGCGGCGTTCCAGCATGGCATCATTTCTCGCGAAGACGATCGCGTTCCTTCCGCCGTGATTCGCGGCGACACTGCGCCACAGATACTCAGGCGAAAGCCCCAATTCGGTGCCCTTCGTGTTGTCGTTGACGACGATGGGACGTCCAACCTGTTCCGGACTGCCAAGGAGGCAGATGGATTCTTGCCCGATCCCCAACCCCATGCCGCCTTTGTGGTATTCCACCGAATACTTCAACGACCATGATCGCACATCCGAGAGGAACACCGCCGTTAACGACATGGTGTCCTCGCCGATGGTGACGAGTTCACCACATGACGCGGAAAGCGTCGCGCCGGTCATGGTCTGCCTGAGCAACGCCAACGCATCGATGACCGACGTCTTTCCCGAGCCGTTGGCGCCGTAGATTCCCGTGACACTTCCCCCAGAAGAGAGGATGGGGAAGTCCACCTTACCGTGCCCCACATTCTTCACATTGTCGAGCGTGAATGACACAAGTCGCACCCCTCACCATCCTATCCACGATGCACATTCAATTTTTAAGGTCATAGTACCTTTGCGCAAGCAAAAAGCATTCGCTCACTTCGGTACGGCTATGCCGACGCCGATTTGTGCCACCATACGGTATCGCGCAATACTGAGACCAGTCGCAAGCAGTCCACAGAGTGTGGTCGTCCTACTGACCTGCAACAAACCGGTAAAACAAAACCGCTCGCCACCACAACAGCTCCCGTTGCGAGGGCGAGCGGATGGTTCGTTGTGATTGTCAGGTGCTCAATTACAGCCCCATGATGATCACCCCAGCGACAACCGGCAGAGGAAGCAGCAAGGACAATACCACTCCATACACAGGTATCCGGTTGTCCTTGTCCGTGAACGCCCCGAACGCCGTACCGAAAATAAGGAACGCGAACCCTACCGCCTGAAGGACGGGCGTCGCGAGTCCCCCCTTCCAGATGATCTGCACAATGGCCTGCAATGACCACAGGATCAGATTACCAAGGCATATCAATGAGCCTAGTTTGATGTTCCACCGTTTGTTTAGCTGAATCATCGCACCATCACCTCGCTTCCGGCACATGCCCCTATGAAAACGGGACATCACTTGCAGAACATGCCGCCAACGGTCAGGACGCCACCGGTGATCATCCCGCCGATCGCAATCGATGCGCCTGCGGACGGTGCGGCAGCAATGCCGGCGGCGCCCCACAGCGCCGTATTGACTAATCCTGCGATTCCCATCGCGGTGGCGCACTTGCCGGGCTTGGCGCGCAACACACCTGTATCCTCGACTGGGGGAAGTTGCCGTTCAACGTCCCTCATGATTTTCCGGTCAGTGGTGGTGGTGACCAACACGCCATCACGATACGCATGGATCACCCCGGTGTCCCGGTTGTACTCGAACCGTACCGAACCACCATTGTCGAACCGGAACTCCTCACGCACGACATCCCCGTGCTCACCGACCTGATGCGCACTGATCTGGCCAACACCCTGTGCGGGTTCGGTGGCGTATGCGCCCGGAATGACCGCAAGGCACATGACGATCGATGCGATGGCCGCGAGTATGCCGGTAAGGATGGTCGTGCCCCTCCTTGTTGTTGTTCTCATGATATGACTCCTTCATGTTCGCCAAACCACACCCTTGTGGTTTGTGGGAGGGCCCCCATCGCCCTTTTGTCCCTCAAGTATGGTCCCATGCACCCCATGGCATCAACCCCGCTTCCTTGAGGACGAACACACCTTTTTTGTTTCAACAAACACCTTGATTCCGTCAAACCCCACCCATCCGATGCCGCCAATCCGTCAGCTGCAAAGACAATGGCCGCCATTGGCGACCGGTGCCGTCCCACGGGTGGGTTTGGTGTGATAATGGACCGTGAGCGGCGCACCCAACCGATACGGCATAGTTCGTACAACCATGCAAACAGGGGTGCAAACGAAAGGACGATTCATGGACATGACCAACGCGGCATTGTGGGACGAACTGCGGCACAATCCGGCCACACAAGGGTACACCACCAGCCGGTTCCTCACCATCGCACCAGCCTCCAACGGCATTGACCATGGCCTAGTCATCAAGAACGGCGATCAGGGAAGCATGCCGATGCACACCCGTCACACGTTGACCCACTCCAACGATCAATACCAATTGTGGCATTACGACACGGACGGCAGCAGCGTGTACGACCAGTTCGAGGACGCCGGCCAGGCGGTGGACATCATGACGGACACGTTGCACGACATGGTGATGGAACAATACCCGTACGACACGGACTTCGCCGCCGCCATCGAGGACGCGTTGACGGACATGCAACCCGGTTGGCAAGTCGCCGCGTTCGACGACACCGGCATGGAAACCAACGACATCGGCACGGGCGACTATATGATCCGCGCCACACGCAACGGTGCTCCAAGCCCATGGAAACTGCGCATCCTCCCTCCCGGACAATCCGGTGTGGACGGGGCGCGCCTGACCGTGCAAGCCGAGGACGGGCATGGTGATGTACGCACGGAGGCGTTCGACACGGTGGACGGGGCCGTGCAATGGGCGGCAACCTTGTTGCGTGACGGGCGCTGACCGGCACCCTTGGTTCCAACAGGGGCGCAACCCACGGTCAACCCATGGGTTGCGCCCCTGCATATCCCCGTGTTTTTCGTCTTGATTCGTTCCGTGCCCTCCCTATGAGTATTCGTCGTATTCGTTGATGGTGTGATGGTGCATGGTTCCTGTTCTTCGTTGCCAGCTGTTTGTTGTTTGGTTGTGGTGTTTTCTTTTGTTGTGTTGGATTGGTTGTGCGTGTCTGATGTGGGATTGACAGGGGGTGTTTGGTAGCGAGTGGGTTTGTTGGGTATGGCTTTTTCCTTTTGCTTTGGCTTTTCGTTTTTCGCGTGTTTCCGGGTTTGGCGTGTGGTGGGGCTGGCGCCAAGATGGCGGGCCGCCCGGTGGGGCGGGTGGGGACGCATTGGTGTGCATGTTCTGTTGGTTTGCGGCATGCGAGGTGCAGTGGGTATGGAT
>SKEL01001550.1_pt1 | contig 19983 bp, 19 predicted proteins | sample 4826741 | NCBI WGS metagenome assembly SKEL01 (sample SAMN11008810, study PRJNA524170) | human gut metagenome | biome: Human fecal sample; material: Feces; isolation source: fecal sample from pouch patient p33 | host: Homo sapiens | place: Israel: Tel-Aviv | collected 2016-03-22
AATAAAGTCTGTCCGGATCTTGACAGCGCAATGAAGCGTGCCAGAAATGTAGCAGCTACAGCTAATGCACAGAGATTTGATATCAAAACTCCATGTAAGGAAACCGGAAAATGCTTTGACTGCAAATTCCCGGATACCATCTGCTGTCAGTTCCTGATCACCAGATATTCCAGACATAAAGACAGAATCCATGTTATTCTGGTAAATGACACACTTGGGATGTAACCAAATCAAGTAAGTCCCCGGCTTCGATTGAACACAAATAATAAAAAAGAACAGTCTCATTGACACATAATAAGTCAAAGGGGCTGTTCTTTTTTTTGAAAACAATAGGTCTGAAAAAATCAATATCTGTATCATGTAAATCAATACCGGAATGGTTTCTGACACAGAATTCTAATATAATATCCATGCGGCAGAAGGATAATCATATAAAAGAACAGATACAGGTTAGCACTTTTGTAGCTTAAGAGAATTGTATTCACCGGGATTGCATCCGAATTGTCTGCGGAATGCCCGGGCAAAACGGCTGGCGTTGCTGAAGCCTGTCATATCTGCAATCTGGATCATAGAATATTGGCAGCTCTGAACCAGAGGCAGACTTTGGTTGACACGATATTCTTCCAGATAGCCGGTAATTGTCTTGCCAGTCATTTTTTTGAACAGACGGCAGCAGACTTCTCTGGACAGATGAACCTGGTCTGCCAGTTCCTGCAGAGAGATTACGGATTCAAAATGTGTATTAAGATAGTTCAGCATCTGTTCCAGCCTTTCCAGTTCCACCTGGTTGGCTGGAATAAATTTTGCAAGATCATTCTGGTGTTCGCAGAGAATCATACCGAAAATTTCACAGAGAAGCCCCTTGATCTTCAACTCATAACAGAATGTCTTCTGATCAAAGAGATCTTCTGTTTCATTGAGTTTTTGGATCACAGTCCGGGTACATGAGTTTCCGGAAGTAAGAAGGATGCAGGGAACAGAAGAATTCTGGAGAAAAGGACGAAAACATCTGCGTTCCACATCACTTCCGTATTCACCGTATATAAAATCCGGACGTGCCAGAAAAGTACTATATCTGGCGTGACTGCTATTAGGCGAATGGCAGCTATGCGGAACATTTCGATTCAGAACAAGAGCGTCCCCCGGTCTGACAGTATAGCTTTTCTGGTAAACCTGATAAATTGCTTCTCCCTCTCTGGGAACGCTGATCTCCAGGTCATTATGCCAGTGAATAGGAACACTTTTCCCCTCAAAAGCCCAGAGGTCGTCATGATTTACAGTCATGGGAAAACCCGCAGTTCCATGTTCACAAAGTTCGCGGTTGGTCTCATCCACCAGAATTTTACGCATAGCCATTTTACAATTCTCCGATTCTATCTTATATATTGATAATTATAACGTTGACACGCACATCGTGCAAGGAGAGGAGTAAGAAACATGGCAAGATCAAAAGAAATGGATCTGACTACAGGAAATCCGTTCTGGTCACTGCTGAAATTTGCAATTCCTGTAATTCTGGGAAACCTGTTTCAGTTATTTTACACACTGGCGGATTCTGTGATCGTAGGTAAAACACTGGGGGCGAACTCGCTGGCAGCAGTAGGCTCCACCAGTATTATTATTTATTTTGTATTCTGTTTTATCAATGGATTCACAGGAGGCTTCGGTATCTGCCTTGGACAGAAATGCGGGGCAAAAGATGAAAAAGGAATGCGCAAGAGTGTTGCGGTTTCTACACTGCTGAGTATTGCATTTACAGTAGTTCTGACACTGATCTGCTGTCTGCTTGCACGTCAGATTCTTGTCTGGATGCAGATTCCATCTGATATTTCAGGGGAAGCATATGACTACATGTTCGTAGTTTTACTTGGTACAGGTGCTACTGTTTTTTATAACATGATCTCCAACATGCTTCGTGCATTGGGAGACAGCAAGACACCACTGTATTTTCTGGTATTTTCATCTGTACTGAATATTATCCTTGATGTTGTATTTATCGTACCGTTACATATGGGAGTAGCAGGTGCAGCATGGGCAACCATTCTGTCACAGTTCCTCTCAGCAGTTCTGAGTCTGATTGTAGGACTGAAAAAATATCCGATTCTGCATCTTCGCAGAGGAGATTTTTCAGACCTGAAAGATGCAGCAATCCTGCATTTAAAGACCGGCTTTCCAATGGGATTCCAGATGTCCGTTATGTGTATTGGACAGCTTGCCATGCAGACAGTTGTAAACTCACTTGGTACTGCGGCAGTCGCAGGATATACTGCAGCATCCAAAGCAGATCAGGTTTCTGTTTTGATAAACAATGCAATGATGACAGCGATTTCCAACTATGTAGCCCAGAATTTCGGAGCCGGCAGAAAAGACCGTATCCGTCAGGGTGTACGTGCCTGCCTGATCCAGACAGAAACATTCAACCTGATCATGTGCATCGGAATTCTGCTTCTTCGTCATCCGATTGTAAGAATGTTCCTTACAGATCCGACAAAGGAGATTTACCATTACTCAGATATGTACCTGACTGTTGTTGCTCCATGCTACTTCATACTGGGATTACTTGCAGTATACCGCACTTCCATTCAGAGCATGCAGAATGGACGCGCACCGTTTACAGCATGTATGATCGAACTGGTAATGCGAATTGCAGCAACTGTCGGACTTTCCGGAGTGATTGGTTACACATCCGTATGCATTGCCAGCCCAATGGCATGGATCGGAGCCTGCTCACTGTTGATTCCGGTTTACTATAAAATGATGAAAAAAACAAACACGCCTGAAGTATCGACAATATAAGAAATATAAGAATGGAAAAAGAACTGTAGCTGATATATAATAACTCCGGAGGTAAACTATGGAATTATTATTACTTGGAATATTTGCTGCAGCTCTTTTATTATGCGTATTTTCCGGAATCTCCATTATTTATGCCATGATTCTGGGACTGGTGCTGTTTTTTGCATATGGACTGGTAAAGAAAAAAACATGGAAACAGATGCTTGTTTTTTCATGGCAGGGAGTGAAAACAGCAAAGAATATCCTGCTGACATTTTTGCTGATCGGAATGATGACTGCTGTATGGAGGGCAAGCGGCTCGATTGCATTTATTGTTTATTATGCATCTGGAATATGCGTACCATCAATTATGCTGCTGGCTTCATTTCTTTTATGTTCGCTGGTGTCTTTCCTGACAGGAACTGCATTTGGTACAGCGGCTACTATGGGGGTGATCTGCATGACCATGGCAAAGAGTATGAATGCTTCTGAAGTACTTGCGGGAGGTGCAGTGCTTGCAGGAATCTATTTTGGCGACAGATGCTCGCCGGTTTCCACCAGTGCCTTGCTTGTAAGTGAACTGACAAGGACAGACCTGTATGAAAATCTGAAAGGAATGGCAAAGACTGCAGCAGTACCATTTGCAGTGTCATGTGTGATTTACTGGGTTCTGGGGCTGCAGACACATGCAGGAAAAACGGATGTAGATATTCGTGCAGCACTGGGAGAATTTTATCATTTATCAATCTGGACATTGCTTCCGGTTGTGGCAGTTCTTATTTTTTCCATACTGCGCATGGAGGTAAAAAGAACTCTGGCGATAAGTGCGCTGGTCGGAATTTTTGTCGCAGTGCTGGTACAGAAATATCCGGTTTCAGGACTTCCATCTTTGTGCATTTCAGGTTTTTCACCGGACAATGAACAGATAAACAGATTGATGGGCGGAGGTGGCGTTCTTTCTAATATGAAAGTAGTGGCGATCGTAGGCATTTCATCCTGCTATTCCGGAATTTTTAAAGGGACAGATTTTCTTCATGGGATTAAAGAGTTTATCGGGAATCTAAACAGCAGGATTACTCCATTTGGAACAACCTTGCTGACTTCCGTTGTGACTGCAGCGGTATCCTGTAACCAGACATTATCTATTATGCTCACCAATCAGCTCTGCGGAGAAAACAACCCGGATAAAAAGGAATTTGCTCTTTCGCTGGAAAACTCAGCAGTTGTAGTCGCCCCGCTGATCCCCTGGTCAATCGCATCGGCGGTTCCTCTGGCATTTATCGGTGCACCGACAATGAGTGTGTGTGCGGCAATTTATCTGTATCTGCTTCCGGCGTGTTATTTTTTTTCCAGACATAATAAAAGAAAATGTTAAATATACAGTCTGGATTCTTGATATCATTGATTCAACGTGTTAAAATACATCCATTAAAAATTTAAAATCTGAATCTGAAACAAAGGCGTTTTGCACTCATGCAAAGCGCCTTTTTCACTTTATACAACGGCAACAGAACGGCTCAATCCCAATGGTGCAGGTCAGGCGGTGCTGGCTGTCCTGAATTTTCTGTCTGCACAGGGTATTGTCCAATATCATGGACCGTCACTGATAAAACCGAAAATAGTGAGTGATACAGAACTTATACCGGTCAGAACTTCGGAATCCGGTATTTTTGAGCCACTTGTAAAGGCAGGGGAAACGGTAGCAATGGGACAACCGCTTGCCAATATTATCCATCCGTATGAAAGCGAACTGATAGAAACACTTTATGCACCGGTAGACGGGAAAGTATTTTTTATCCATAATGAACCTCTGACTTATGCAAACACGGCAGTTATTAAGCTTGTTCAGTAAGCGGATAGCAGATGTTTATTGTAAAGAGCTGCTTTACTTTGCTAAAGGGATATACTATAATATGCGAAAAAGCAGTTATCTGGTTATGCAGGCAGTAAGGTGGATGTTTTTACCTGTCTGGTCTGTTTTGGATTGCATGAGAGGAGCAAACTTATGAAGATCGGATTTATCGGATGTGGAAATATGGGTTCCGCAATGATCAGCGGTATGCTGAAAAAAGGACTCTACAAGAAAGACGAGATCATTGTTTCCAATCTTACAGAAGAAGGAAGCAAACGAAGTAAAGAGAAACTGGGAGTGGTGACAACTCTGGATAACCGTGAAGTAGTAAAAAGTACAAAACTGTTTTTCCTGGCAGTGAAGCCGCAGTTTTATGAAGAAGTACTGAATGAAGTAAAAGATGAACTGACACCGGAACACACAGTCGTAGGTATTGCACCGGGGAAAACTCTTGCGTGGCTGGAGGAGAAATGTGGACAACCTCTGAAAGTAGTGAGAATGATGCCGAATACTCCAGCTCAGGTTGGTGAGGGTATGACAGGCGTATGCGCTAATGAGAAAGTATCAGCAGAAGAATTGGATCAGATCTGTGAGATTACAGACAGTTTCGGTCGTACAGAGGTAGTTCCGGAACGTCTGATGGATGCAGTAGGTGCTGTAAGCGGTTGCTCACCGGCTTATGTGTTCATGTTCGTAGAGGCAATGGCAGACGCAGCAGTAGCTCAGGGAATGCCGAGAAAACAGGCTTATCAGTTTGCAGCACAGTCCGTACTTGGAAGCGCAAAAATGGTACTGGAAACTGGTATGCATCCAGGTGAATTAAAAGATATGGTATGCTCCCCGGCAGGAACTACTATCGAGGGAGTACGAATCCTGGAACAGAATGGGTTCAGAAGTGCTGTTTTCGAAGCTCTGAATGGGGCGGCTGAAAAAGGGAAGAAAATGTAATCTTGTTTGTATAGGAGGGACGCTCCGAAATATTGTTCTGTTGATATGCGGTTTCGGAATCTAGTACATCGTTTCGTAAATAACTATACCAATCGCGTAGGATGCGGATTCGAGTGTGCAGGTCTAAAAACGCAGGCGTAGCGGGCTACGCTGAGGCTTTTAGACCTGTGCAATCGGATTCGCAGACAAGTGAGTGGTATAGTTATTTCGAAAACGATGTACTAGGAACTCTAAGGCTCTGAAAATCCGCTAAAACCATAAAAAATCCGCCCAAACTCGCCGCTATGCGGCTCAGACAGTGGGCGGATTTTTTATAACGCGGTTTTCCAGAACCTAAGAGTTACTACGATCCCTGCAAATGCATATCAACAGAACAATATTTCGGAGCTGTTTTATCCAAATGAATAAAGTAAATAAAGGCATGATTCTACCCGCTTATGGGATCGAGTTATAAATTTCCCTGACTCAGACGGCTGTTATGGTATTTACCGGAGTTTGTAACATCTTCTCCGAACCATACAGGTGGATTATAACTGAGTGCCTGCTCTTCAGAAGAAAATTCCACTTCTGCAAGATAGAGTCCCTCATATGGTGCATCAAATACATCCAGCTCAATAGTAAGCCCATCTTTTTCCGGAATAAGATAGCGGGTTTTAGAAATAAGGATACCATCAGCTTTTGGACGCATATGTTCATAAGATTCTTTCGTAAGTGGAAGATTATATTCTTCACGGGTCATCAGCCCTTTGGATTTATAAGTGAGATAGTAGTTATCATCCTCTTTGCGGATACGGACTACCGGTGCGGTGGATAAATAACCCTGTTCCAGATTGTGGTGTGGGTAAGAGTCAAGATTTGCCGGCAGGTTTTCTTTAGATATTAAAAATTTACGTTCGATTTCCATTTCAATTTCCTCCGTTGAGTTAAATGAGTTAAAATACGTCAATCGTTTACTTTGTGATATAATGATAATAGCATAGATAAAAAGATAATAAAACATAAAAACTTTGTGGATAAAGAAAGCAGGAAACAGAATGGGACAGAAAGACAATCATATAGATAAGCACATGGATGAATACATAAAAGAAATATCAGAAAAAATTGATGGCAAAAGAAAATATTATGCCGAAATCAGTAATAAAATCTGGGAATATGCCGAACCAAGATTTCAGGAATATAAATCCTCTGAATTACTCCGGCAGTCATTAAAGGAAGAGGGCTTTTCCGTCAGATCAAATCTGGCAGGAGAGGAAACTGCATTTATTGCAGAATATGGCTCCGGAAAACCAGTCATAGGATTCCTTGGAGAGTTCGATGCATTGCCGGGACTTTCGCAGAAGGCAGATGCGACAGAGAGAATCCCGGAAGCTGATCATGCTAATGGCTGCGGTCATGGATGTGGTCATCAGCTTATCGGGACAGGCACCCTTGCTTCTGTCATAGCGTTAAAAGACTTTATGAAAGAACACAACCTGAAAGGCACAATCCGCTATTACGGTTGTCCTGCCGAAGAGAATGCAGGTGGCAAAGCATTTCTCGTACGTGATGGCTATTTCAACGATTGTGACCTTGCCCTTTGCTGGCACCCGGAACAGGGACGACGCGCATGCTACGGAAGCACAAAGGCAAATTTCAGAGTATTCTTTACATTCCATGGGACCCCGGCCCACGCATCCATGTGCCCGGAACTTGGCCGCTCCGCACTGGATGCAGTAGAATTAATGGACGTAGGTGTAAACTACATGCGCGAACACATGATAGACGAAGCCAGAATCCACTATGCCATCACTGACACAGGCGGAGATGCCCCAAATGTAGTCCAGTCCAGAGCTCAGGTTCTCTATGCTATCCGCGCTCCAAAGATCACTCAGGTAAAAGAACTCTACAACCGCGTCTGCAACATCGCCAAAGGTGCCGCCCTCATGACCGAAACCACCGTAGAAATCCGTCAGGTAGCTGCCTATTCCAACCTGATCTCCAGCAAAATCCTCGCAGATCACATGAACGCATATCTGGAAAAACTTGGTCCGATTCCGTATACAGAGCAGGAATACGCCTATGCTCAGAAATTCCAGCAGGCACTTTCAGATCAGGACAAAAAACAGCTTCCGACAATAGCCAGAGACTATTTTGGCTCAAAAGCAGCAGAGGCGATGAAGCCCCCAATATTTGAACCAATCGCCTATCAAAACCTGTACAGCGACCTCAAATATTCCACCGACGTAGGCGATGTAAGCTGGATTGTTCCAACTGTCCACCTTAACATCCCCACATTTGCAGCAGGAACCGCCCTTCACTCCTGGCAGGCAGTAGCTCAGGGAAGATCAACTATCGCACACAAAGGGATGCTCTATGCTGCCAAAATCATGGCTCTCACTGCAATAGACTTTCTGCAAAACCCAGAACTGGCAGATGAAGCCAGAAAAGAACTGACAGAAACCCTAAACGGTGAAACATATCCCAATCCATTACCAGGCGATTTAAAACCAGAGATATGGTAAAAAGTAACATTTTGCCAGTTTCCAGCGTGAAGGGCTCTGTCTCCTGGGGTGAATTTGACGAGACTGAACCCCAGGAGACAGAGCCCTTCGCGCGTCCCTTTGCGTCCCATCCCATTCTCCTTCCATTTCTTTCCCGCCTAAACAGACATTGTAACTCCAAACAAAAAATGCTATAATCCATTTCAGAAAACCAGATAAATTTTTACAAAATAAAAAACAAAATTAAAAATAAAACAAAAAACCAGGAGGTACAAAAAAATGAGCAAAACAGCATACATCTTCCTTGCTGACGGCTTCGAAGACATCGAAGGATTAACCGTAGTAGACCTTCTCCGCCGCGCCGGAATCGACATTAAAACCGTATCCATCAAAGAAACCACCCAGATCCGGACATCCCACGGCATCACCATGCTCACAGACATAACATTCGCAGAAACCGACTTCACCGATGCCGACATCCTCGTCCTCCCGGGTGGAATGCCAGGAACCAGATACCTTGCAGCTTACAAACCACTCACCGACCTCCTGACAGACTTCAACAACAAAGGCAAAAAAATCGCCGCCATCTGCGCTGCCCCAAGCGTATTCTCAGGACTCGGCTTTCTCAAAGACAAAAAAGCCACATCCTACCCATCATTCATGGAAGTCATCGCCAAAGACGGTGCCCAGACCAGCGAAGACAGCGTAGTAGTTGACGGAAACATCACGACCAGCCGCGGCCTCGGAACTGCCATAGACTTCGCCCTCTCCATCATCGAACAGCTTGAAGGAAAAGAAAAAGCAGACGAAGTAGCAGACTCAGTCGTATACAAACGCTGACATCTGCCACAAAATCCCATAAAACATCATAAAACGCCCCGGAACCCTTCTGTTTTAGCAAGGTTTCCGCGAATATTATGCTAATTTTCTGCGAAAAACTACTAGCACTTTTCAGTTTTTTGTGCTATACTGCTACAATGACTGTAAATATATAATTAAGTATAAGAGGTCTCCCGCTTCTGCTGGAGTTTCCGGAAAATGCCAAAAGCCCTTTTCCGCCAACTCTGATGGTGGGAGCGGAACTTGACTTGAGTCTATATATGGAAATATCGTCAAAAATGAAAAACAACACAGCAAAAAGAAAAAAGCTGTGAGATAACCTGAAAATAAGGAGGAACATGTAACAATGAGTTTACAGGTGGAAAAAATGGAAAAAAACATGGCTAAACTTACTATTGAAGTTGCCGCTGAAGATTTAGAGAAAGCAATGCAGAACGCATACCAGAAAGCAAAAGGAAGAATTTCCATTCCTGGATTCCGTAAAGGAAAAGCTCCAAGAAAAATGATCGAGCAGATGTACGGAAAAGGAATCTTCCTTGAAGATGCAGTAAACGCTCTGATCCCGGAACACTATAGCAAAGCATTAGCAGAATGTGACCTTGAGATCGTTTCCCAGCCAACAATCGACATCACACAGGCTGAGCCAGGAAAAGCACTTATCTTCACAGCAGAAGTAGCTACAAAACCAGAAGTTACATTAGGCGATTACAAAGGTGTAGAAGTACCGAAAACTGAAATCAACGTAACAGACGAAGATGTAGATGCAGAAATCAAGAAAGAGCAGGAGAAAAACTCCAGAACAATCAACGTAGAAGACCGTGGAGCACAGTTACAGGATGTTGTAACAATTGACTTCGAAGGTTCCGTAGACGGAGTACCGTTCGATGGCGGACAGGCTACAGAGTATCCTCTGACACTTGGTTCCAACACATTCATCCCAGGATTTGAAGATCAGCTTGTTGGCGCTAAAGTTGGCGATGACGTAGATGTTAAAGTAACATTCCCTGAAGAATATCAGGCAAAAGAACTTGCTGGCAAAGAAGCAGTATTCAAATGCGCAGTTAAGAAGATCGAAGCAAAAGAACTTCCGGAACTGGATGACGATTTTGCAAAAGACGTTTCTGAGTTCGATACACTTGCAGAGTACAAAGAACACGTGAAAACAAACCTCGTAGAGAGAAAAGAAAACGAAGCAAAACGTGCAAAAGAAGATGCAGCAGTAGACAAAGCAATCGAAAATGCACAGATGGATATTCCGGAAGCTATGCTTAAAACACAGTGCCGTCAGATGCTGGATGACTTCAGCAGAAGAATGCAGTCCCAGGGATTATCCATGGAACAGTACTTCCAGTTCACAGGCATGACAGCCGATAAGATGATGGAAGACATGAAACCACAGGCATTAAAGAGAATTCAGACAAGACTGGTTCTTGAGAAAGTAGCAGAAGTTGAGAACATTCAGCCAACAGAGGAAGAAGTAAACGAAGAAATCGCTAAGATGGCTGAAGCATACAAAATGGAAGCTGACAAGTTAAAAGAATTACTTGGCGAGCGTGAACTTGAGCAGATGAAGAAAGACATGGCTGTACAGAAAGCTGTTACAGTTATCGCTGACGCTGCAAAAGAGGTTTAATATATCCCAAAAGTCAGCCGCGAAAATGGAGGCGTTTATATGAGTTTAGTACCTTATGTCATTGAACAGACAAGCAGGGGAGAGAGAAGCTACGACATCTATTCAAGGCTTCTGAAAGACAGAATTATTTTTCTGGGCGAAGAAGTAAATGATGTGAGTGCAGGACTGATCGTATCACAGCTTCTTTTCCTGGAAGCAGAAGATCCTGGTAAAGATATTCAGCTTTATATCAACAGTCCGGGCGGTTCCGTAACAGCCGGCATGGCGATTTACGATACCATGCAGTATATTAAATGCGATGTTTCCACCATTTGTCTTGGAATGGCTGCCAGCATGGGTGCCTTTCTTCTGGCAGGCGGTGCAAAGGGTAAGAGATTTGCTCTTCCACATTCCACTATCATGATCCATCAGCCATCCGGCGGTGCGCAGGGTCAGGCAACAGAGATTCAGATCGTGGCGGATCATATCGCACAGACAAAGAGAACTTTAAATGAATTATTGGCTGCAAATACCGGTCAGCCGATAGAAGTTGTTGAGCGTGATACAGACCGGGACAACTATATGACTGCTGAAGAAGCAAAGGCATATGGACTGATTGACGGTGTAGTCATGCATAAATAATGCGAAAGATAAGACTCCTGTGAATCATCACAGGAGTTTTACTATTTTATAGAAAGTTATTTTAGAAAGGACAGACACGATCCATGGCAGAAAAGATAAGAGAAGGAAAAGTCAGATGTTCCTTTTGCCAGAAGACAGAAGATCAGGTAAGAAAACTGATTGCAGGTCCGGATGGTAAGACATTTATTTGCGACGAGTGTATTGGAATCTGCTCAGAAATTATGGAGGAAGAATTAAATCCTTATGATGACGAGGAAATACTCGGCACAGACATTAACCTGCTGAAACCGGAAGAGATCCACAAAGTTCTGGACGACTATGTAATCGGACAGGATGCAGCAAAGAAAGCTCTCTCCGTTGCAGTTTATAATCATTATAAGAGAATCCTTGCATCCAGAACCTCTGATGTAGAACTTCAGAAGAGCAACATTCTGATGCTTGGACCGACTGGTTCCGGTAAAACTCTGCTGGCACAGACACTTGCCAGACTGTTGAATGTGCCGTTTGCCATTGCAGATGCCACTACACTGACAGAAGCCGGTTATGTAGGTGAGGATGTTGAGAATATCCTTCTGAAGATCATTCAGGCGGCAGATTATGACATTGAACGTGCACAGTACGGTATTATTTATATCGACGAGATTGATAAGATCACCAGAAAATCCGAGAATGCATCCATCACCCGTGATGTATCCGGAGAAGGTGTACAGCAGGCATTACTGAAGATTCTGGAAGGAACTGTTGCGAGTGTACCGCCGCAGGGTGGACGTAAACATCCGCATCAGGAATTTATCCAGATCGATACAACCAACATTCTGTTTATCTGCGGTGGTGCTTTCGATGGTATCGAGAAGATCATTGAATCCAGACAGGATACCAAATCCATCGGATTCGGCGCAGATGTTTCTGTAAAAGAAGAAAGAAATGTTGGAGAAGTTCTGAAAGATGTTATGCCGGAAGACTTTATTAAATTCGGTCTGATCCCTGAGTTTATCGGTCGTGTGCCGGTAGTGGTAACTCTGGATGCGCTGGATGAGAATGCGCTGATCAGTATTCTGAAAGAGCCGAAGAACTCACTCACCAAACAGTATCATAAATTATTTGAACTGGATGGTGTGGAACTTGATTTCAACGATGATGCACTGGAACTGGTTGCAAAGAAATCTCTGGAGCGTAAAACAGGTGCCAGAGGACTTCGTGCGATCATGGAAGGTTCTCTGATGGATCTGATGTACAAGATTCCGTCAGACGAGACGATCCGCAAGTGCGTGATCACCAAAGATGTAGTAGAAGGCACCGGTGAGCCGGAAATCGTCCGCGGAGAAGCTCCTGCACAGGCGAAGACAGCCGGAAGCAGAAGAACGTCCCGGAAACACACAAAAGACAAACCGGAAACAGCCTGATGAAAGGGACTGAGTAATACATGACAAATCAAAATATGGTGCTGCCGTCAATCGCCCTTCGGGGAACTACCATTCTTCCGGGAATGATCGTTCATTTTGACGTGAGCAGAGAACGTTCTGTAAAAGCAATCGAAGCAGCCATGCTCCATGACCAGAAGATTTTTCTGGTGACACAGATCGACCCGGAGGTAGAGACTCCGGACCTGGCAGGAGTATATCAGGTGGGAACGATCGCCTATATCAAACAGGTGGTAAAACTTCCGCAGAACCTTCTCCGCGTACTGGTAGAAGGAACCGGACGTGCGACTCTGGTTAAATTTGAACAGGAATTTCCATATTTGAAAAGCGAGATCACTCCGGTAGATGATGAAGAAATCCAGATGCCGGAATCTGTGATGGAAGCCATGCACAGAAGCCTGAAGGAATTATTCCACAGATACTGCATGGAGAATGGAAAAGTCAGCAAAGAGCTGGTAGCACAGATTTTAAACATTGATGAGATAGAGGAGCTGGTGGAGCAGATTGCTGTCAACCTTCCACTGTCTTATCAGAATAAACAGAAGATTCTGGAAGCACTGACACTGGAGGAACGCTATGAAGTTCTGGGTGCGATCTTAAGCAATGAGATCGAGATCATGCAGATCGGAAGAGACCTTCAGAAGAAAGTGAAAGCCAGAGTAGACAAGAATCAGAGAGAATATATCCTGCGTGAACAACTGAAACTGATCCGTGAGGAACTGGGAGAAGACAATACTGCGGACGATGCAGAGGAGTTCAAAAAGAAGCTTCAGGAGCTTCAGGCCAGTGGCGAAGTAAAAGAAAAGATCAGCAAAGAGATTGAACGCTTTAAGAATACAAACAGCAATGTCTCTGAAAATGCGGTACTCCGCGGTTACATTGAGACAATGCTTGCCCTTCCGTGGGACAAAAAGTCTGTGGATTCCGATGATCTGAAAGAAGCATGGAAAGTTCTTCAGGAAGGTCATTATGGACTGAAAGATGTCAAAGAGCGTGTCATGGAATTTCTTTCCGTGCGCAAACTGACACACAAGGGAAAAAGCCCGATCCTCTGTCTGGTGGGCCCTCCGGGAACCGGTAAAACTTCTATTGCCCGTTCTATCGCAGAAGCCATGCACAAAAAATATGTGCGCATCTGTCTGGGCGGTGTGAGAGATGAAGCAGAGATCCGTGGTCACAGAAAAACTTATGTAGGAGCAATGCCAGGAAGGATCACAGCAGCTTTACAGCAGGCCGGTGTGAGCAATCCGCTGATGCTTCTGGACGAGATCGACAAGACCAGCAGTGATTATAAGGGAGATACCTCCGCTGCACTTCTGGAAGTACTTGACCCGGAACAGAACAGCAGATTTCTGGATCATTATATCGAAGTTCCGCAGGATCTTTCAGAGGTTCTGTTTATTGCCACTGCAAACGATGTACAGGGCATTCCGCGACCGCTTCTTGACCGTATGGAACTGATCGAGATCGCGGGCTATACAGAGAACGAGAAGGAACACATTGCGAAAGAGCATCTGATTCCAAAGCAGATGGAAGAAAACGGAATTGAAAAAGGCAGACTGACGATTCAGACAACTGCCCTCAGAAAGATCATCAACAACTATACAAAAGAAGCAGGTGTCCGTAACCTGGAACGAACCATCGGACAGATCTGCCGCAAAACCGCCCGTCTGATTATGGAAGAGAATAAGAAGAAAGTAACAGTTACCACGAAGAATCTTTCTGATTTTCTGGGAAAAGAACATTTCAATTATCTTATGGCAAATAAGAAAGATGAGATTGGCATTTCCAGAGGTCTTGCATGGACACAGGTGGGCGGCGATACCCTTCAGATAGAGGTTAATATCATGCCTGGTAAGGGTGAACTGATGCTGACCGGACAGCTCGGGGATGTCATGAAAGAATCCGCACAGGCGGGAATCACCTATATCCGTTCCATTGCAGCGGACTATAAAGTGAAACCGGAATTTTTCCAGGAAAATGATATCCATGTGCACATTCCGGAAGGGGCAGTGCCGAAAGACGGACCATCCGCAGGTATTACCATGGCAACAGCGATCCTTTCTGCAATCATTAAAAAACCGGTAAGAGCAGACCTTGCAATGACCGGTGAGATCACCCTGAGAGGAAGAGTCCTTCCAATCGGTGGTCTGAAAGAGAAGCTTCTTGCAGCTAAATATGCGAAGATCAAAGAAGTACTGGTACCGGCAGAAAACAAACCGGATATCCAGGAATTAGATAAAGAGATTACAGACGGACTTACCATTACATTTGTAAGTTCCATGAAAGAAGTACTGAATAAAGCACTTGTAGCCTGATATCAGGTCAGGGGCAAAATACTTTTTGATCCTGACAGCATAACATATAAAAATAATAAAGAGTCAGTCTGACCGGATTGACTCTTTGTTGTGAAAAAGGGCTGCCGGGTACGAAGTGAACAGTAGTAAAAAGAGTGAGGAAATCAATGGTTATTAAGAATGTATCATTAGATATCGTATGCGGTATCACCAGCAAACTCCCGGATACCAACAGACCGGAAGTTGCATTTGCAGGAAAATCAAATGTAGGAAAATCATCTCTGATCAACGGGCTGATGAACCGGAAATCTCTTGCCAGAACAAGTGCACAGCCGGGTAAAACGCAGACCATTAACTTTTACAATATCAATGAAGCCATGTATCTGGTAGACCTCCCGGGCTACGGATACGCAAAGGTTTCACAGTCAGAGAAGGAAAAATGGGGCAAGATGATTGAAAGATATCTTCATACATCCAAAGACCTGAAAGCGGTTTTCCTTCTTATCGATATCCGTCATGATCCGTCTGCAAATGACAAGATGATGTATGACTGGATCTTAAACAATGGCTATGAACCAATCATCATTGCTACCAAACTGGACAAGCTGAAGCGAAGCCAGATTCAGAAGAATATCAAAGCGATCAAAGAAGGGCTGAAGCTGAGCAAAAACGGAATCATCATTCCTTTCTCCGCAGAGACGAAACAGGGAAGAGATGAAATCTGGGCTCTGATCGACGAGTTGACCGGACTGGCAGAGGAGAAATCTGACGCGGCAGCTACGGAAAAAGCCTGAATAAACGAAGTAGTTACTGCCTGCGATGGGACTTTTCCCGTGGAGTGAGCAGTAGAGATACAAAATACGAGGAAAAAAATATTATGGGAATTATCAAGGCGTTCAAGCTGGGATTTGACTATCTCAAGTATGATGAAGACGGCAACGTGCAGGATACGCAGCGGGCTGTCAATGATGTAAACCTGGACATTGAAGCCGGACAATTCGTGGCTGTTCTGGGACATAATGGTTCCGGAAAATCTACTCTTGCGAAGCATTTAAATGCACTGTTGCTCCCGACAGAGGGGACATTATGGGTAGATGGGATTGACACGTCTAAAGAGCCGGAATTATGGAAAGTCCGCCAGAAAGCGGGCATGGTTTTTCAGAATCCTGACAATCAGATCATAGGAACTGTAGTAGAAGAGGACGTGGGTTTCGGACCGGAAAATATGGGAGTACCCACAGAGAAAATCTGGGAGCGTGTGGATGAGAGCCTGAAAAAAACAGGCATGACTTCCTATCGTTATCATTCTCCGAATAAACTTTCCGGAGGACAGAAGCAGCGAGTTGCCATCGCCGGTGTCATGGCGATGCGCCCGAAATGCATTATTCTGGATGAGCCGACCGCAATGCTTGACCCGAATGGACGAAAGGAAGTTCTGGAAGCAGTCAGTGACCTTAACAGACAGGAAGGAGTCACAGTCATTCTGATCACACACTACATGGAAGAAGTTGTCCGTGCAGACAAGGTTTATGTCATGGACAGCGGAGAAGTGGTGATGCAGGGAACACCGAAGGAAATTTTTTCCCAGGTGGAGAAACTGAAAGAGTACAGACTGGATGTGCCGCAGGTAACACTTCTGGCGCACGAACTTCATAAAGCCGGAGTGGACATTCCGGAAGGAATACTGACTACAGAGGAGCTGGTGAATGCCTTATGTCTATAGAATTAAAGAACGTAACTTATACCTACAGTCCAGGAACTGCCTATGAGATTCATGCGTTAAAAGATGTAAATCTCACCATTCCGGACGGACAGTTTATCGGAATCATCGGACATACAGGAAGCGGGAAATCTACGCTGATCCAGCATTTTAACGCCCTGATCCGTCCGACTTCCGGTACGATCACATATAACGGAGAGGATATCTGGGGAGAAAAATATGACCGCCGCGCACTGAGAAGTGAGGTTGGCCTGGTGTTCCAGTATCCGGAACATCAGCTTTTCGAGAATGATGTGCTCTCTGATGTCTGCTTCGGGCCAATGAACCAGGGATTATCCAGGGAAGAGGCAGAAGTGGAAGCAAAAAAAGCCCTGCAGCATGTAGGGTTCAAAGAGAAAAATTACAGCAAATCTCCGTTTGAACTTTCCGGAGGTCAGAAGAAACGAGTTGCCATTGCCGGAGTTCTGGCAATGAACCCGAAGATCCTGATCCTGGATGAGCCGACCGCAGGTCTGGACCCGAAAGGACGAGACGATATTCTGGACCAGATCGCAGAACTTCATAAAGTGAGAGGAATCACGATCATTCTGGTTTCCCACAGTATGGAGGATATTGCGAAATATGCAGAGAGACTGATCGTGGTGAACGATGGAGAGATCGCCTTTGACGATGCTCCGAAGGCTGTATTTGCCCATTACAGAGAGCTGGAAGCCATGGGACTTGCCGCACCGCAGATCACCTATATCATGCATGCGCTGAAGGAAAAAGGACTGGATGTGGATGTGACCGCTACTACGGTGGAGGAAGCGAAAGAGAATATTCTGGCGGTATTGAAGAAAACAGCTCCCGGGAAACTGAAACATTCAGGACAGTATTCGAATACAGAAGAACGAACAGCAGAGAATGAAGGAGGACAGGAAGTATGATCCGTGACATTACATTAGGACAGTATTATCCTGCCGACTCCGTTCTTCACAGGATGGACCCGAGAGCAAAACTGGTAGGTACCATGGTATTTATTATCTCCGTATTTGTATTTCATACATTTCCGGGATATGCAGTAGCGACACTGTTTCTGGCAGGCATGATCATCATTTCCAAAGTTCCGCCGAAATTTATGTTCAAGGGACTCAAAGCAATCGTCATGCTGCTGCTGATCACAGTCGTATTCAATATTCTTCTGACGCCTGGAAAAGTCCTCTGGCAGTGGGGAATCCTTCATGTAACAGAGGAAGGTCTGAAGCTGGCAGGAAGAATGGCAATCCGCTTGACTTATCTGGTCATCGGTTCTTCAATCATGACCCTGACAACCACACCAAACCAGCTTACAGACGGTCTGGAACGCCTTCTCAGACCACTGAATAAGCTCCATGTACCGATTCATGAGATTGCCATGATGATGTCCATCGCATTAAGATTCATCCCGATCCTGCTGGAAGAAACCGACAAGATCATGAAAGCACAAATCGCCCGCGGTGCAGACTTCGAAAACGGAAATCTGATCCAGAAAGCCAAAAATATGATCCCGCTTCTGGTTCCGCTGTTTATCTCCGCATTCCGCAGAGCCAACGATCTGGCAATGGCAATGGAAGCAAGATGCTACCACGGCGGAGATAACAGAACTCAGATGAAACCACTGCATTATGAAGCAAGAGATCACATTGCGTATGTGGTCATGTTTGCTTATCTGGCAATCGCGATTGTTTTCAGGATCGTGGGAATTTGACGGAGAAATAAGATTTTTAATAATGATTTTTTTATGATGATACTTTATATGCTGTGATCCGAAGTTATGGGTTGCAGCATATTGTTTATTTTATAAGATTGTCTGACTGATATATGAAAGGAGTTATTTATGAAAAGAATTGGCCTTGTAGTTGCCTATGACGGAACAAATTACTGCGGCTGGCAGACACAGCCAAACGGAATTACCGTACAGGGGGTATTAAATGATACTCTGTCGGAACTTCTGGGAGAAAAGATTGAAACCATCGGTGCGAGCCGCACAGACGCAGGTGTCCATGCCATGGGAAACGTGGCAGTTTTTGACACCAACACACGCATTCCGGGAGAGAAAATTTCCTATGCACTGAACCAGAGACTTCCGGAAGATATCCGTATTCAGCTCTCTGAAGAGGTAGAGCCGGACTTTCACCCTCGCTACTGTGACAGCGAGAAAACATACGAATACCGCATTCTGAACCGTAAATTCCCGGTTCCGACAGAGCGTTTATACACCTATTTTTATCACTACAAACTGGATGTAGATAAGATGAAAGCAGCAACTTCATACCTGATCGGACAGCATGATTTTGCCTCTTTCTGTGGTGCAAAAGCACAGGTAAAAACCACAATCCGTACAGTGACAGGGATTGATGTATGGCGTGACGGAGACATCGTAACCATTCGTGTAACAGGAACCGGATTCCTCTACAACATGGTCCGCATTATTTCCGGAACTCTGATCGAAGTAGGAAACGGCCAGTATCCGCCGGAAAGAGTAAAAACAATCCTGGAAGCCTGTAACCGCGAAATGGCAGGCCCGACAGCTCCGGCACAGGGACTCACCCTAATGGGGATTGAATTTTTTGATTAAGAAAATAAAAAACGGGGGAGTAACGAAAAAAGTTGAAAAAACGACACGAAACCTATTGACAGAAAGAAGACCTTATAATATAATAACCCAATGTGACGTAGTGCGAAATGCTTTTCAGCCAATAGCCCAGGCGAAAGTATTTATCAGCGGTTTCGGACATTTCCGCGGTTTTAGCACCGGCGTTTCCATTTAACTTATTTCGCGGGAAATTCCGCGGTTCATTAAACTATCGTTGATAAATAACAGGAGGTAAAACCATGCAGACTTATATGGCTAATCCAGATAAAATCGAAAGAAAATGGTATGTAGTTGACGCTGATGGATGTACTCTTGGCCGTCTGGCTTCCGGAGTAGCAAGCGTTTTAAGAGGAAAGAACAAACCACAGTTTACACCACACGTAGACACAGGTGATTATGTAATTATCGTAAACGCTGACAAGATCAAAGTTACAGGTAAGAAATTAAACCAGAAAATCTACTACAATCACTCCGATTATGTAGGTGGAATGAGAGAAACCACATTAAAAGAAATGTTAGCAAAGAAACCAGAAAGAGTTATCGAGCTCGCAGTTAAAGGTATGCTTCCAAAAGGACCTTTAGGAAGAAGCATGTACTCCAAACTTTTCGTATATGCAGGACCGGAACACAAACATGCAGCTCAGAAACCGGAAGTTTTAACATTTTAATTAGGAGGTAGAAAACATTGGCTAGCGCAAAATTCTACGGAACAGGAAGAAGAAAAAAATCAATCGCAAGAGTTTATCTTGTACCTGGAACCGGTAAGATCACAATCAATAAAA
>SKEL01001565.1_pt1 | contig 19830 bp, 16 predicted proteins | sample 4826741 | NCBI WGS metagenome assembly SKEL01 (sample SAMN11008810, study PRJNA524170) | human gut metagenome | biome: Human fecal sample; material: Feces; isolation source: fecal sample from pouch patient p33 | host: Homo sapiens | place: Israel: Tel-Aviv | collected 2016-03-22
ATTGACATTAAAATGAGATCAGGAGTAAATTAAGCGAAGTAATTAAAGTAATCATAAATATAAGGGATTATTTTATGTTTGCGAAACTCTCCTACTACGCCCATTCCGCGCAAGATAAACTCGGCAATCTCTTACCTTACAAACATTGGCAAACCTTACAAAGCCATTTGGTCAATGTTGGGGAAATGGCGGCGGAGTTTGCTCGGATATTTGGTGCGCAGGAAATTGCCTGCCAAACGGGACAACTTCACGATTTAGGGAAATATTCAGAACTCTTTAATCAGCGATTGCATGGTGGCCCATCAGTCGATCATGCTACTGCCGGAGCCAAAGTTGCCATCGAGCGTTGGGGAAATGCTATCGGCAAGCTGATGGCGTTTTGCATTGCGGGGCATCATGCCGGGTTGGCAAATGGAAACGGTGAAGGTGATAACCGCAGCACGTTAAAACAGCGTTTGGCGTTGCAATTTGATGCAGATATTCCCGCTCTCGATAACTTGTGGCAACAAGAAATCAAGCTCCCTCAAAAACTGTCCGCACCGCCACTCAAAGCTGACGCGCATCATCCTTTTTTCTCTTACGCTTTTTTCACCAGAATGCTCTATTCCTGCTTGGTGGATGCCGATTATCTTGATACTGAAGCCTTTTATTCAAACCTAGAAAACAAAGTCACCGAGCGCGGCGGTTATCCCGATTTAAACGCCTTACAACACAATTTCAATCAATTTATCAACAAGTTCAGACGACGTGTCGCCCAAGCTCCAGAGCAAACCGAAGCCGAAAAACGCAATGCCGCCTTAAATCGCTTGCGCAGCGAAATTCTTGATCATGCCGTAGAACAAGCGACACAAGCGCAAGGGCTGTTCACGCTTACCGTGCCAACCGGCGGCGGCAAAACTTTCACTTCCATGGCATTCGCGCTGGAACACGCCAAACAGCACGGTATGCGACGGGTGATTTACGTCATTCCGTTCACCAGCATCATCGAACAAAATGCCGCCGAATTTCGCAAAGCCTTTGGCGAATTGGGCGAACAAGCCGTGTTGGAACACCACAGCACCTTCGACGACGGCAAACTGCAAAATGAGGCCACCAAAGACAAATTGCGCCTTGCCTCGGAAAACTGGGACGCGCCGATTGTCGTAACCACCGCCGTGCAATTCTTCGAATCCCTCTTTGCCGACCGCTCCTCGCGCTGCCGCAAGCTGCACAACATCGCAGGCTCCGTCATCATCCTCGACGAAGCGCAAATGCTGCCGCTCAATCTTTTGCTGCCCATCATGCAAGCCATCAAAGAATTGGCACAAAACTACCGCTGCAGCATCGTCATGTGCACCGCCACCCAACCAGCCGTGCAAGCCGAAAACGGCTTCTATCGTGGCTTTGAAAACGTGCGCGAAATAGCCCCAAAACCGACCGCACTTTTCGACAAACTGCGCCGCACCACCGTGCAACACATCGGCACACAAACCGACGCCGACCTGCTCGCCAAACTTACTGAACACCCGCAAATGCTCGTCATCGTCAATAACCGTCGCCACGCCCGCAGTCTGTACGACCAAGCCAAACACCTTGACGGTACGTTCCACCTGACCACCTTAATGTGCGCCAAACACCGCAGTCAAAAGCTCGATGAGATCAGAGGTCGTCTGAAAAGCGGAGAACCCTGCCGCGTCATCGCCACCTCCTTAATCGAAGCCGGCGTTGATGTCGATTTTCCGCTGGTGATGCGCGCCGAAGCAGGTTTAGACAGCGTTGCCCAAGCCGCCGGACGCTGCAACCGCGAAGGCAAAAGGCCGTCTGAAAACAGCTTTGTCTGGATATTCGCGCCTGAAGAACAATGGAAAGCCCCGCCCGAACTTGCCGCCCAAGCCGCCGTTATGCGCCTGACCGCCGACAGCTTTTCAGACGACCTCTTATCCACCCAAGCCGTCGCTGCCTACTTCGCCGAGCTTTATCAATTAAAAGGCAGTGAACTGGACAATAAAAAAATTCTGAAAATGCACAACGATACAGGACAAAGCCTCGATTTCCCATTCCAAACCATAGCCGACAAGTTCCGCATGATCGAAAGCCACATGCAGCCGCTGATTATTCCCTTCGATGGTGAGGCTGAAAACCTCATTAGCAGCCTGCACCATGCCGACCACATCGGCGGACTCTTACGCAAACTGCAACCCTACACCGTCCAAATCCCCGAACAAGTCCTCGCTGCTTTATATAAAGCAGGGCGTATTGAACCGATTAACGAGAAAAACTTCGGCAAACAGTTTTATACGCTGATTGGACTGGATTTGTATGATGAAGTGGCGGGCTTGAGTTGGAAGGATACGGAGTTTTTGAAGGGGGAAAGTTTGGTGTTTTAAGTTTGGTCTATAATGTAATTAATTTAACTTCTTTAGAAGTTGATTTTTGCTAAAAATGGGAATAACATATAAACCGTAACAGTTTTTAGGAGGAATATCTGTACGATGAGTAACGACGTCAATCCATTTCAATGGACACCAAAAAAGTATCTGGTAAAAGTAACAATCTACTTAGTGATATGGTTATTTGTGCTTTCAGGCTGTCTTTTCTATTTGAAATTTGGTAATCGACCGGATTTTTTTAGTAATTTTGAAACATTATTAGGCTGTATTTTGATTGGTGGCATAGGAGGGAATGTTTATTGCTTAAGAGCGATTTATTTGCAAGCTTGCGTAAAACAAGAATGGAATGAAAATTGGATTGTTTGGTATGTGCTACGACCACTGTTAAGCATAGTTGTTGGAGGTGTTAGCTATCTTTTTATAAAAGCAGGACTGGTACTATTCAACTCTTCAGGGCAATCTGAAATCAATCAATTAAGCATTTGGTCTTTAGCTTTTTTAAGCGGGCTAAATGTTGATAACTTTATAAAGAAAATAGAAAGCATTGGTGAAACAGTTTGGGGAATTTCTCCTTCAAGGGTTTCCAATAAAAAAGGAACGTCAAATGAATGATTTTTTTGAAATAGATTTTTTAGATGTTGAAGCCGCAAAAAGTGGGGATGCTATTACTATTCGTTATTGTAAGAATGGGGTGCAATCCATACACGTTGTAGATGGTGGATTTAAAGGTCCTGAAGATGGGGAAGGTACGGGAGATAAAGTCATTCAGCACATTAAGAAATACTACGGAACTAATAAAATTAATCGAGTAGTTGTAACCCATCCTGATGGAGATCATGCTGGTGGTTTACGAAAAGTTTTAGAGAATTGTGAAGTTGATGAACTATGGATGCTTAAACCTTGGGACTACACCAATGAGTTAATTGAACGATTCGCCAGACTACGCAGTGAAGAACGATTAGCTGATAGGCTGAAAGAATGTTATCCAAATATAGCCGCATTAGAAGAAATTGCTAATCGTAGAGGTATTCCTATTAAAACACCTTTTCAAGGTGAAAAAATTGGGGAGTTTACCGTTCTCGCTCCAACAAAGGACAGATACCTTGATTTAATTGAGCAATCCGAGAAAACACCTGAAGTTAAATCTACACAAGCAAGTTTGGCTAGGTTGTCCGCATTACTTGAATCTGTTAAGAATTTTGTTCGTGCAGCATGGGGAGATGAAAATCTCTCAAACAAACCAACTAGTGCGGAAAATAATATGAGTATTGTCCAATATGCAGAATTAAACAATAAAAAAATCATGCTGACAGGGGATGCTGGGCGTGAAGCGTTAGAAGAAGCTAAAAATTATTTAGTAGATAATTTATATGTTTCTCTTCCCGGTATTGATTATTTTCAAGTTCCCCACCATGGTTCTCGAAGAAATGTATCTTCTGAATTACTTGATGAAATTTGTGGTTCTAAATTACCTTTATGGAAAAAAGGGACGGAGGATTTTACTGCGGTAATTAGTTCGGCTAAAGAGGATAAAGATCATCCTCGGAAGGCCGTTGTAAGAGCTCTAATACATCGTGGAGCATCAGTGCTTACAACTGAAGGTGCAACTCTACGTTGTTCTAACTCAGCCCCTGCTAGAGATGGATGGGTATCTGCAACTCCTGAAATCTACCCTGAAGATCAAGAAGACTGAAATAGCTTGAAAAGAGCGGTCAGTTTTTCCGTTGTTTTTTAGGTCGTCTGAAAACTTTTCGCACTTAACCGTGCGTGGATTGAAACTAAAGTAGTTAGATTAGTCAGCTAATCCGCCCCTTCTTTATGAAGGGGCGTGTGTACAACCACAAGGAGAACCAAATGAACCAAATCCGCCTACACATTTGGGGCGATTATGCCTGTTTTACCCGTCCGGAGATGAAGGTGGAGCGGGTATCTTATGATGTCATCACGCCGTCGGCGGCGCGCGGGATTTTGGCGGCGGTGCACTGGAAACCGGCGATTCGCTGGGTGATTGACCGGATTTATGTGTTGAAGCCGATTCGGTTTGAGTCGGTGCGGCGCAATGAGTTGGGCGGCAAGATTTCGGCGGGCAAGGTCAGCGGCGCGATGAAGCGTAAGAGCATTGCCGATTTATATATGCTGATTGAGGACGACCGCCAGCAGCGCGCGGCGACGGTGCTTAAAGATGTGGCTTATGTGATTGAAGCTCATACGGTGCTGACGCCAAAAGCGGGGGCGGATGAGACCGTTACTAAGCATATTGAGATGTTCAAACGCCGTGCGAAAAAAGGACAATGTTTTCAGCAGCCTTGTTTGGGCGTGCGTGAATTTCCTGCCGATTTTGCGTTGATTGACGAGGGTGAACCGCTGCCGCAGTCGGCATTATCGGAAAGCGAGGCAAACCGCGATTTAGGCTGGATGCTGCACGATATTGATTTTGACCACGGCAACACGCCGCATTTTTTCCGCGCTGAAATGAAAGACGGCGTGATTGATGTACCGCCGTTTTACGCCGAGGAGGTGAAAGCATGATTCTTGCGTCCCTTGCCCGCTATTACCGCCGTTTGGCGGCGGAAACCGATGAAATGGGTAATCCGAAAGTGCCGCCTTATGGCTTTAGCGAGGAGAAAATCGGCTGGATTTTGGTGTTGGATAAAGAAGGTCGTCTGAAAACCGTTGTGCCGAATCTGACTACCGATAAAAAGCCGCAGCCGAAGCTGATGAGCGTGCCACGCCCTGAAAAACGCACGTCGGGCATCAAGCCGAATTTTTTGTGGGATAAAACCGCCTACGTGCTTGGCGTGGAAACCAATAAAAACAAAGCCGAAGCCAAAGAAAAACCGTTTACGTCGTCTGAAAAAACTTTTGATGCCTTTAAGCAATACCATCTCGATTTACTGCAAAACAGCGAAGATGAAGGCTTGCAAGCCTTGTGCCGTTTTCTGCAAAACTGGCCGCCTGCACATTTTACTGCCGAAAATCTGCCTGCCGAAATGCTGGATGCCAACATCGCATTTTCTCTTGAAAAACCGACCGCACTTATCCATAAACGCGAAGCCGCACAAACCTTGTGGGCAGGCTGCCTGAAAAGTGATGAGGCTGAAGAAGGTTTGTGCCTGATTAGCGGCGACACTGCCCCGATTGCGCGGCTGCATCCGGCGATTAAAGGCGTATTTGGCGGGCAAAGCTCCGGCGGTTCGATTATTTCGTTCAACAAAGAAGCCTTTGCCTCTTTCGGCAAGGAGCAAGGCGCAAATGCACCCGTTTCCGAACAAGCCGCCTTCGCCTACACCACCGCGCTGAACTATCTGTTGCGCCGCGAAAATAATCACTGCTTGACCATCGGCGATGCCAGCACGGTCTTTTGGGCGGAAGCGGACGATAACTCCACGGCGCAGGCTGCCGAAGGCTTCTTTGCGCAAGTGTTCACACCGCCGGATGATGAACAAGAAAGCGCCAAAGTTTTCAACGTATTGAAACAAATAAGTAACAAAGGTCGTCCGCTGCAAGAAATTGCGCCAGAACTCTCTCCCAATACCCGTTTTTATATCTTAGGGCTTGCCCCTAATGCCGCGCGGATTTCTGTTCGGTTTTGGTTGGACACTACGTTTGGGCAACTGGCAAAAAATTTAGCGCAGCATTGGCAAGATTTAGCCCTTGAGCCGTGCGCGTGGAAAACGCCGCCGTCTATTTGGCGACTTTTATTGCAAACTGCCGTGCTGGGCAAAAGTGAAAATATCTCGCCCGTGTTGGCAGGCGAAATGACCCGCGCCGTGATTTGCGGCACGCCGTATCCCTTAAGTTTGCTATCGCAACTGATTACCCGAATTCGCGCCGACGGCGATGTAAACGGACTGCGCGTGGCAATGATGAAAGCCGTATTAGAGCGGCGTTTTAGAAAAGGTTTTATCGAAGAAGGAGTTCCTATGAGTTTGAACAATGAAAGCCCGAATCGCGCCTATCTTTTAGGGCGGCTGTTTGCCGTGTTGGAGCGCATTCAATATCAGGCGTTGGGCGAATTAAACGCCGGTATTGCCGACCGCTATTACGGCTCTGCATCCGCCGTGCCGTTTTCCGTTTTTCCGCGCCTTTTGTCGGGGGCAAAACACCATTTGTCGCGCCTGCGTAAAGACAAAGCCGGCATGGCGGTGAATTTGGATAAAGATTTGGGCGAAATCATTGCCAAATTGCCCGAAACCTTTCCACGCCATTTGAGCATTGACGAGCAAGGCCGCTTTGCTATCGGCTATTACCACCAAAAACAAAGCTATTTTGCTAAAAAAGAAACCGCTGAAACCATTGAAAACTAAGGAGCCAGAAAATGTCTGCCATTCAAAACCGCTATGAATTTGTTTACTTTTTTGACGTAACCAACGGCAACCCCAACGGCGATCCCGACGCGGGCAATATGCCGCGCCTTGACCCCGAATCCAGCAAAGGCTTGGTAACCGATGTTTGCTTAAAACGCAAAATCCGTAATTTTGTCGAAATCAGCAGCGAAAACGAAGTCGGTTACGAAATCTACGTCAAAGAAAAAAGCGTGTTAAACCTACAAAACAAACGCGCTTATGAAGCGCTTGGTATTGAATCTGAAGCCAAAAAACTGCCAAAAGACGAAGCCAAAGCCCGCGACATCACCGCTTGGATGTGTAAAAACTTCTTCGATATCCGCACCTTTGGCGCCGTGATGACCACCGAAGTCAACAGCGGACAAGTACGCGGCCCGGTACAACTGGCGTTTGCCCAATCCATCGACCCGATTGTGCCGCTGGAAGTTTCCATCACCCGCATGGCGGTAACCAACGAAAAAGACTTGGAAAAAGAACGCACCATGGGGCGCAAATACATCGTCCCTTACGCGCTCTACCGCGTGCACGGCTTCATCTCCGCCAACCTTGCCGCCAAAACCGGCTTTTCAGACGACGACTTAGCCAAACTCTGGCAAGCACTGCAACTGATGTTTGAACACGACCGCTCCGCCGCCCGTGGCGAAATGGCAGCGCGCAAACTGATTGTGTTCAAACACGACAGCGCACTCGGCAGCCAGCCTGCACATAAACTGTTTGACGCCGTGAAAGTCGAACGCGTAAACGGCGAATCAGGTACGCCCGCAAGCGGTTTTGGCGATTACAAAATCAGCGTGGTTTCAGACGGCCTCAATGGCGTGAGTGTGGAAGAACTGCTTTAAAAAACACTTAAAAAGATGACCGCACTTTTAACCAAAAGCCAAGGGGAAAATCAGGACACGCGCCTGATTCCCCTCTCCGCCTTGCAACACTACGCTTTCTGTCCGCGCCAATGCGCCTTGATTCACAACGAGCAGGCGTGGGCGGAGAACTATTTGACCGCACAGGGCAAGGCGCTACACGAGCGAGTGGATTCGGGCGAACCGGAGATGCGCAAAGGCGTGCGCTTTGAGCGGACGGTGCACGTGTCGGCGGAGAAACTGGGCATCAGCGGCGTGTTGGATTTGGTGGAAGTAGAAACAAAAACAGGCCGTCTGAAACCTGTGGAATACAAACGCGGCAAGCCCAAACCCGACCCGATGGACGAAATCCAGCTTTGCGCCCAAGGTTTGTGCTTGGAAGAAATGACGGGGCAAACCGTCTCTGAGGGTGCGCTATGGTATATGCAAACCCGCCACCGCGTTCCTGTCGTGTTTTCAGATGACCTGCGCGCCCAAACACTCGCCACCATCGCCGCCGTGCGCGAACTTCTAAACAGCGGCCAAACTCCTCCGCCCGACTATGGCAAACGCTGCAAAGCCTGCTCGCTGGTGGAAATTTGCCAGCCTGAGTTGCTAGGGAAACGGGATAAGTCAAAGAATTATATTGAAGAACTATTTTTGTAAGAAATACAATTAATATTAGGTAGATAAATTATGTTAAGAGCTTATTATGGTAAAAGTATTGCGGATTTTATCCAAGAAGATAATTTAAATATTTTGGGTACATTAGCTAAAAATCATGGCTATCAAACACTAGAAAAATCGCAACAAAATGCATGGGAACGGCAAATTACCATTTTAAAGTCACAATTAGCAGAACTAACTGGTTATATTTATTTTGAATTTTCAATTCCAAGAATGGGGAAGCGTGTTGATAATATTGTAATTCTTGGAGATAAGATTTTTTTGCTAGAGTTTAAAATTGGCAGCGAACAATATGATAAGCATGCTATTGACCAAGTGATTGACTATGCGCTTGATTTACGAAATTTTCATGAAGGTAGTCATTATGCAAATTTAATTCCTGTATTAATTGCAGAGAAAGCACCAATTTTTGAAAATAATTTTCAGAGAGCAGAAAATCTAGAACAGGCAATTTTATTGAATGCGCAGAATTTAAATAAGTTTTTCAAATATTATGATTCAAATAGCCTGATGGATGTTGCAGCTTGGGAGCAATCTTCATACAAACCAACGCCTACCATTATTGAAGCGGCACAAGCACTTTATCAAAATCATGATGTTGCAGAAATCACGCGCTCAGATGCTGGAGCAAAAAATTTGTCTGATACTGCTGGTTGTATTAGCAACATTATTGAGCAAGCTAGACAAGGGAATAAAAAAGCTATTTGTTTTGTTACTGGTGTTCCAGGTGCAGGGAAGACATTGGCTGGACTCAATATTGCTAATCAGCGTTTAAAAGTAGCAGAAGATGAGCATGCTGTTTTCTTATCAGGAAATGGCCCGTTGGTGCAAGTTTTACAAGAAGCTTTGGCAAGAAATAGAGCCATTAAAAATAAAACCAAAAAAGAAACTGCACTAAAAGAAACCAGGGCATTCATTCAAAATATTCATCATTTTAGAGATGAATATTTGAAAAATTCACAAGCACCAACTGAAAAAGTTGTGGTATTTGATGAAGCGCAGCGTGCGTGGAATCAACATCAAACCAGTAAATTTATGAGTCAAAAACGCGGACAGTCAGATTTTAATCAGTCTGAGCCAGAATTTTTGATTGAGGTAATGAATCGTCATCAAAATTGGTGTGTGATTGTTTGCTTGATTGGAGGAGGGCAAGAAATCAACACGGGAGAGGCAGGTCTTGTTGCCTGGATGCAAGCTTTGCAATCTTCTTACCCAGATTGGCAGGTGCATTATTCTAATTTAATTGTTAATCAAGACAATTATTTGCAAGATGCTGCAATAAAAAACTGGTTATCTACGACAGGCGTTGAGCAAAACCATTTACATCTGGCTACTTCAGTGCGCTCATTTCGGTCAGAAAAAGTTTCGGCATGGGTACACGCGTTATTAGATACGGATGAGCAAGCTAAGTCACTTTGGAAAGAAATTCAAAGTAATTATCCTATTGTACTTACAAGGGATTTGCAAAAGGCTAAAGCATGGGTGAAGGCGCAGGCCAAAGGAAGTGAGCGTTATGGCTTGGTGGCCTCATCGGGGGCACGTCGTCTGAAAGCATTGGGAGTGCATGTCAAAAATGAAATCGACGTGGCCAATTGGTTTTTAAATCCTAAATATGATGTGCGTTCCTCTTATTTTTTAGAAGATGTGGCAACAGAGTTTGATGTTCAAGGACTTGAGCTTGATTGGGTATGTCTAGCTTGGGGAGAAAATTTTTATTATCAGGATAACCAGTGGCACTACCAATCCTTTAAAGGGTGCAAATGGCAAAATATCAATAAAGAAGAAGATAAACAGTTTACCAAGAATGCTTATCGAGTTTTATTGACTAGAGCGAGGCAGGGCATGGTAATCTGGATTCCTGAAGGCAGTGAAAGTGATAACACACGTCAAAAAGAGTTTTATGATGGAACATATCAATATTTAAAATCTATAGGTATAAATGAATTGGTTGAGCTGTAAATACAGTGCGGTCAAAACCCAAGGAGTTCCCCATGCGCAAACTGCAAAACACGCTGTATATCACTACCCAAGGCAGCTATCTGCATAAGGAGCGGGAGACGCTGGTGGTGGAGCAGGAGCGTAAGAAGGTGGCGCAGTTACCGGTGCATTCCATCGGGCATATTTTCTGTTTTGGGAATGTGTTGGTGTCGCCGTTTTTACTGGGGTTTTGCGGTGAAAATAATGTGAATTTGGCGTTTTTTACCGAAAACGGACGTTTCTTGGGACGGCTTCAGGGACGGCAGAGTGGCAATGTGCTGCTGCGTCGGGCGCAGTATCGGGTGTCGGAGCAAAATCCCGTGCCGATTGCGCGCAATATCATTGCGGCGAAGATTCAGGCGAGTAAGCGGGTGCTTCAGCGGCAGATTCGCAATTACGGCGAGAATGCGGCGATTCAAAGTGCGGTTGATGCTTTGAATATTTCGCTGCGGCAGTTGAAGGGCGCGGCGGAGCTGGACGTAGTGCGTGGTATTGAGGGCGATGCGGCGGCGCGTTATTTCGGCGTGTTCGGGCAGCTTTTGAGCGAAAAAAGCGGCTTTACTTTTGACGGACGCAACCGCCGTCCGCCCAGAGATGGGGTGAATGCGCTGTTGTCGTTTGTGTACAGTATTTTGGGCAAGGACATCAGCGGTGCACTGCAAGGCGTGGGGCTGGATCCACAGGTAGGTTTTCTGCACGCCGACCGACCAGGGCGCGACAGTTTGGCGCAGGATATTTTGGAAGAATTCCGCTCGTGGTGGGCAGACAGGCTGGTGTTGTCGCTGATTAACCGTGGGCAAATCAAACTGCAGGATTTTATTACCGAGGCAAGCGGCGCGGTAAGCTTGAAAGCGGAGGCGCGTAAGCTACTGTTTCAAGCCTTGCAGGCGAAAAAACAGGAGAAAATCGTTCATCCGTTTTTGGACGAGGAAGTGGAAATCGGGCTGCTGCCATATATTCAAGCGATGCTTTTAGCGCGCCATCTGCGCGGGGATTTGGCGGAATACCCGCCGTTTTTGATGAGATAAACCATGTTAATGCTGATTACTTATGATATTTCTTTTGACGATCCAAACGGGCAAGCGCGATTGCGCCGTATCGCAAAACATTGCTTAGATTACGGCGTGCGCGCGCAATATTCAGTATTTGAATGTGATGTCACGCCTGACCAATGGGTCGCGTTGAAAAACAAACTGTTGGAAACCTACGATCCCACATGTGACAGTCTGCGTTTTTATCATTTAGGCAGTAAGTGGCGTAATAAAGTGGAGCATCATGGGGCAAAACCGGCAGTAGATGTATTTAAAGACGTGCTTGTCATTTAGTTCGCTAACCTGTTGTTCTCATTAAAACCCTGATGGGATAGCGATCTTTATTTTCTTTAACAATTTGGATGAATTAATTTATTTGTATAACGACAATGTGGCCGTTATACTTACCAAACTCCTTATCATAAAATCAGTTAGCGAAATACAGTGTTTAATGCACTGATTTTTCTTGTTTTTTTATGTAGGGAGCAGCCGCCTTCGGGCGGCTGTGTGTTGAAACAATAACTGTACCAATTTCACATAAGCTAGAAGTGTGCAGCCGCCTTCGGGCGGCTGTGTGTTGAAACGTAGCTAGCTTAGACGATAGAGAAAAAATCCTAGCGCAGCCGCCTTCGGGCGGCTGTGTGTTGAAACTTGTTTTATTGCTATCAAGCGGTTCTTTTCTGACGCAGCCGCCTTCGGGCGGCTGTGTGTTGAAACAGCATTGGTAAAGCTATCAGGAAAGATAACAACAAGCAGCCGCCTTCGGGCGGCTGTGTGTTGAAACAAGCAAAACTCAAAAAGCGTTAATCCTTAAAGCCGCAGCCGCCTTCGGGCGGCTGTGTGTTGAAACATAAACTACATCGCATAATGTTCCGTTACGGAGTGCAGCCGCCTTCGGGCGGCTGTGTGTTGAAACGCTATATCGTTTATCGGCTAACTAAAATAAATCGGCAGCCGCCTTCGGGCGGCTGTGTGTTGAAACATAAAATTGGCACGATCTTTGTATGCCATATAGCGGCAGCCGCCTTCGGGCGGCTGTGTGTTGAAACAATGTGAATACCTTTTTTACGAGTTTGAATTAATGCAGCCGCCTTCGGGCGGCTGTGTGTTGAAACTAACTTGATAAGTTGTTTCTCTATTGGCATATCGGAAGCAGCCGCCTTCGGGCGGCTGTGTGTTGAAACAATCTTGTTTCTAGGGCTAATTCAACACGCCCAACGCAGCCGCCTTCGGGCGGCTGTGTGTTGAAACAGGAATGGGGATGTCGCAATCTTCGCAATAAAACGCAGCCGCCTTCGGGCGGCTGTGTGTTGAAACAATCCAACCAACAAGCGGCTTGAATTTGTCGATAAGCAGCCGCCTTCGGGCGGCTGTGTGTTGAAACAGTCCGTCAACTTGTCTGACAACGCCAAGCATAGGCAGCCGCCTTCGGGCGGCTGTGTGTTGAAACTGATGGTAGCGATGAAGTGTTGGCCGCAATGCGTGCAGCCGCCTTCGGGCGGCTGTGTGTTGAAACAATTAGCGGTAAATACAGCTCTCAATATTTACAACGCAGCCGCCTTCGGGCGGCTGTGTGTTGAAACTGAGATTTGACGAGAGAAACATTCATTCTGGCTGTAGCAGCCGCCTTCGGGCGGCTGTGTGTTGAAACTGATATTGGTCGAATTACAGCAGGAACAATCACAGGGCAGCCGCCTTCGGGCGGCTGTGTGTTGAAACTCACAGTTCATCAATTTTAACTCGTTTAGGAATTGCAGCCGCCTTCGGGCGGCTGTGTGTTGAAACAGTCATCATCATATTGTAGATACTCCGTTAGATCCGCAGCCGCCTTCGGGCGGCTGTGTGTTGAAACAATATGTGAATCAAATAATCTTGAGGATCTATAAAGCAGCCGCCTTCGGGCGGCTGTGTGTTGAAACCTTTTTATCTTCGGGTTCAGATTGTTTTTCTTTTGCAGCCGCCTTCGGGCGGCTGTGTGTTGAAACTCGAATAGTTGGAATTAATACATCCCAGCTTTCTTGCAGCCGCCTTCGGGCGGCTGTGTGTTGAAACTCGGTGCGTTAATGTTAAGCGGCGTTAATGCGAAAAGCAGCCGCCTTCGGGCGGCTGTGTGTTGAAACAACGAGGACAACATACACAAACAATGCGCCCCTTGGCAGCCGCCTTCGGGCGGCTGTGTGTTGAAACATCACTCCCACCAGACTTACTAGAGTCCATAGGAATCGCAGCCGCCTTCGGGCGGCTGTGTGTTGAAACTGCGAGTAGCTTAGAAGATATTGATAAGTTACAGGCGCAGCCGCCTTCGGGCGGCTGTGTGTTGAAACTCTTGAGCACTGCGTGATATTGCGAAGCTGTAACAGCAGCCGCCTTCGGGCGGCTGTGTGTTGAAACATTGCTTCGGCACTCGTCATCACTGTTTGCAAATCGCAGCCGCCTTCGGGCGGCTGTGTGTTGAAACTTATTCACTTTGTAACATAGTTATGCAATGTATTGCAGCCGCCTTCGGGCGGCTGTGTGTTGAAACACCTACATTTTCCCCAATCTTTCCCAAAATCCAGCAGCCGCCTTCGGGCGGCTGTGTGTTGAAACAGTAATCCACCGTAAATAGCCGTCAAACCTGCATTTGCAGCCGCCTTCGGGCGGCTGTGTGTTGAAACACCACTGGCAATATGATTAGCTCGGATTGCACCAGGCAGCCGCCTTCGGGCGGCTGTGTGTTGAAACATAAGCACTGCGCATAGAATCCTGTGTATTTTTAAGCAGCCGCCTTCGGGCGGCTGTGTGTTGAAACCGTCACAGTCTAATAGTTCAAATATGAATGCTAGAGCAGCCGCCTTCGGGCGGCTGTGTGTTGAAACATTATTGCATCGCCTGTTGGCAATAAATCACCTTGGCAACCGCCTTCAGGCGGTTTTGCGTTGCAATAAAACTCAATAAATTTGAATAGTATAATATTTACCTTCCTACTCTATCCCTCAACCCAATTCATACCCAACAACATTCCCCCTTGTATTTCCCACCCATTCGCTCTAGACTATGCCCCATTTTTAGCTTTCATTATTTATAATTATGCGTGTTTCCGACTTTCATTTTGACTTACCTGATGAGCTGATTGCTCGTTACCCTAAAAAAGATCGCTCTTCTTGTCGTTTACTACAACTAAACGGCGAAAACGGGGAAATTTCTCACCGCACGTTTACTGATGTATTAGATTTAATCGGCGAAGGTGATTTGTTGATTTTTAACAATACGCGCGTAATCCCTGCTCGTATGTTTGGTCGTAAAGCCAGCGGCGGGAAAATTGAAGTGTTGGTGGAACGTGTTTTAAGTGAACATCATTTCTTAGCGCATATTCGTTCATCAAAAGCTCCGAAAGAAGGTGCTGAATTATTTTTAGGTGAAGATAAGCTCGGTGAAAATAATGGCGTAAAAGCGATTATGGTCGGTCGTCAAGATGCCCTTTTTGAGGTGGAATTAGCGGATAAAAGTCGCAATGTACTTGATGTGTTACAAGAAATCGGTCATATGCCTTTGCCGCCTTATATCGATCGCCCTGATGAAGAAGCGGATCAAGAATGTTATCAAACCGTATATAACAAAGTGCCAGGTGCAGTGGCTGCACCAACAGCTGGTTTGCATTTTGATGATGAGCTTTTACAAAAATTACACGAAAAAGGCGTTAATTTTGAATTTGTAACTTTACATGTGGGCGCCGGTACATTCCAACCCGTACGTGTTGAAAATATTGAAGATCACATTATGCATGCAGAATATGTGGAGCTTTCTCAAGAAGTCTGCAATGCCATTATTGAAACGAAAAAAGCGGGCAAACGTGTCATTGCTGTGGGGACAACATCAGTGCGTTCTGTCGAAACCGCTGCCCTATCTGCGGAAGAAAATGGCAACCCAGATTTAATTGAACCTTATTTTTCTGATACGTCCATTTTTATTTACCCGGGCAAATCATTCCGTGTAGTGGATGCGTTGATTACCAACTTCCACTTGCCAGAAAGTACATTGATTATGTTGGTGTCTGCCTTTGCTGGCTTTAGCCACACCATGAATGCCTATAAAAGTGCGGTCGAAAATCGCTATCGTTTTTTCAGTTATGGCGATGCAATGTTCATTACCCAAAATCCCAATGTGAAAGGCTTAGAATAAGTGGTTTGACTTATTTTCAACCAACTCATAAAATACCTATCAAGAAGCCTGTACTAACAGGCTTTTTTATTGAACAACAACCTACGAACTGTTTATTCGTTGAGGAAAAAAATGAAATATGAATTAGATAAAACTAGCGGCAGTGCACGTCGTGGTCGCTTGGTGTTTGAACGTCCACAAGGCACGTTCACCGTAGAAACCCCCGCGTTTATGCCTGTGGGGACTTATGGCACCGTAAAAGGCATGACACCAGAAGAAGTGCGTGCGACAGGTGCAGAAATTTTGCTTGGTAACACGTTCCATTTATGGCTTCGTCCAGGTCAAGAAGTCATGCGTAAACACGGTGATTTACATGACTTTATGCAATGGCATCGCCCGATTTTGACTGACAGTGGCGGCTTCCAAGTATTCAGTTTAGGTAAATTACGTAAAATCACGGAAGAAGGCGTAAAATTCCAAAACCCAATTAATGGTGAGCGTATTTTCCTTTCGCCTGAAAAGTCTATGGAAATTCAATATGATTTAGGTTCTGACATCGTGATGATTTTCGATGAATGTACGCCTTATCCAGCGACTTTCGATTATGCGAAAAAATCTATGGAAATGTCTCTTCGTTGGGCAAAACGTAGCCGCGATCGCTTTGATGAATTAGGCAATAAAAATGCGCTATTCGGTATTATTCAAGGCGGCATATTTGAAGAATTACGTAAAGTATCATTAGAAGGCTTAGTGAATATTGGCTTTGACGGTTACGCGGTGGGCGGTTTAGCGGTAGGCGAACCTAAAGAAGACATGCACCGCATTTTAGAATACATCTGCCCACAAATCCCGGCTGATAAACCGCGTTATTTAATGGGCGTGGGTAAACCGGAAGATTTAGTGGAAGGCGTACGTCGTGGTATTGATATGTTTGACTGCGTAATGCCAACCCGTAACGCTCGTAACGGTCATTTATTCGTGACAGATGGTATTGTCAAAATCCGTAATGCAAAATATCGTGATGATACCAGCCCATTGGATCCAGAATGTGATTGCTACACCTGTAAAAACTACACCAAAGCCTATTTATATCATTTAGATAAATGCGGTGAAATTTTAGGTGCACGTTTAAATACCATTCATAATTTACGCTATTATCAACGCTTAATGGCGGAAATTCGTCAGGCTATTGAAGACGATCGTTTTGATGATTTTGTGGTGGAATTCTATGCTCGCATGGGCAAACCTGTTCCACCATTACAATTAGCGGATAAATCATAATTAATGAAAGTGCGGTAGAAAAATGAAATGTTTTCTGACCGCACTTTTAACAAAGGAAACCTTATGCAAATCCTTGAACCTCAACAATTTGCCACTTGGAATGAACCGATTGATATGCTTTATGCTTGTCATAGCAAAGTGAAACGCTTTTGCAAGCAACTCACCATTCTTCCAGGCTACTTAGAAAAAAATGGCGTGAATCAAGCCGTATTAAATGATGTGAAAACCATATTGCAGTATTTTAATCACGCGGCACCACTTCACCATGATGATGAAGAAAAAGATTTTTTCCCCGCTTTAATTGAAAAAGCACCGCAAGCGAAAGAGTCGGTGGATGAATTAGAGCGCCAGCATGTTACTTTACATGAAAATTGGGCAAAGCTTTCGGAGCAGCTAGAAGAATTAATTGCAGAGAAACGTACTGATGTAGATGAAAGACTGATTACGCTATTTGTGGCGAGCTATGATAGACACATTGCCCTTGAAGAGCCGCTATTTGAGCTTGGTAAGCAATATTTATCAGCAGAACAATTGACAGCAATGGGCAAAATTATGTTTGCGCGTCGCCAAGCTTAAATCATGAAATATCAATTAAATTTGACCGCACTTTCCTGCCCGATTCCGCTTTTAACGGCGAAGAAGGCTTTGGCAAATTTAGCGCCAAATGATGAATTAGTTTTGCAATTAAATCGTCAAAGTGCGGTCGAAAATTTTGTTGTTTTTTGTGAAGAAAATCAATGTGAATTAGTGGATCAACATTGGCTTTCCGAGCAAATCTTCGAAGTTTGCTTGAAAAAAATCAATTAATCCTAAAATTCTAGTTGTTATTGCCTTCATCGGCTTTTACTGAATGCCGTTTTATGGTATTTTACGCACACTTTTAACTTTTCATTTTATAAGGAAAACACAATGGAAGCACAAAGCCCAATGTCCACGCTATTTATTTTCGTGATCTTCGGTTTAATTTTTTATTTTATGATTTACCGCCCACAAGCAAAACGTAATAAAGAACACAAAAAATTAATGTCTGAATTAGCGAAAGGCACTGAAGTATTAACCGCTGGTGGTTTGATTGGTAAAATCACTAAAGTAACCGAAGGTGCTGAAATTGTTATCGCTTTAAACGATACTACTGAAATCACGATTAACCGTAACTACATCGTTTCAGTATTACCGAAAGGTTCTGTAAAATCTCTCTAATTTAAATTCCTAAAGGGAAAACTATGTTAAATCGTTACCCATTATGGAAGAATCTAATGGTGATCCTCGTGGTCGCCATTGGTGCTTTATACTCTCTTCCAAATATCTATGGTGAAGATCCAGCGGTGCAAATTTCTGGTACTCGCGGACAACAAGCAGACACCACCGCATTAACTGAAGTACAAAATGTACTGAAAGAAAATAACCTTCCAACCAAATCTATCGTTCTTGAAAATGGCTCTATTCTTGCTCGTTTCAACAACACAGATGACCAACTTCTTGCCAAAGATAAAATTGCAGAAAAACTTGGCAACAACTACACCACCGCATTAAACCTTGCACCGGCAACACCGGCTTGGTTAAGCAGCATTGGTGCTAATCCGATGAAATGGGGTTTGGACTTACGTGGTGGGGTACGTTTCTTGATGGAAGTGGACATGAATTCTGCGCTTGCTAAACGTCAAGAACAGTTACAAGACACATTACGCAACGAATTACGTAAAGAAAAAATTCAGTTTACGGCGATTAAAAATGGCGACAAATTTGGTACAACGGTCACATTAGAAAACGCAGACCAAATGTCAAAAGCAGCGCGTATTATTCGTCAGTTACACCCAACATTAGACGTGTCTGACATTGGTGACAACACCTTAAACCTTGCCCTTTCTGAAGCGGCATTAACAGAATCACGTAACTTAGCGATCGAGCAAAACTTAACGATTTTACGTAAACGTGTCGCTGAATTAGGCGTAGCTGAAGCGGTTATCCAACGTCAAGGTGCAGAACGTATCGTTATCGAATTACCGGGTGTTCAAGATACGGCGCGTGCAAAAGAAATCTTAGGGGCAACCGCAACACTTGAATTCCGCATTGTGAATTCGTTGGTGAACCCAGAATCAGCAGCGCGTGGTATGTTGCCTTCTGACACAGAAATCAAATATGACCGTCAAGGTAGACCTGTTGCACTTTACAAACGAGCGGTATTGGGTGGTGAACATATCATCAACTCAAGCTCGGGTTTAGACCAAAACACCAGTACGCCACAAGTAAGTGTGACCTTGGATAGTGAAGGCGGCGAAATCATGTCGCAAACCACCAAGAAATACTACAAAAAACCGATGGCAACCTTGTATGTAGAATACAAAGATAATGGTAAAAAAGACGAAAATGGCAAAACCATTTTAGAGAAAAATGAAGAAGTGATTAACGTCGCAACAATTCAAGGTCGCTTTAGTTCTAACTTCCAAATTACGGGTGTAAGCAGTTCTGCAGAAGCACAAAACCTTTCTATGTTATTAAAATCAGGTGCATTAATTGCGCCAGTGCAAATTGTTGAAGAACGAACAATCGGTCCTTCTCTTGGTGCACAAAACGTAGAACAAGGTATTGATGCAAGCTTCTGGGGCTTAATTGCCGTCATAGTCTTCATGCTGATTTACTATAAAATCTTCGGTATTATCGCAAGCTTCGCCTTGGTGATTAATATCGTTTTATTAGTCGGTTTGATGTCTATCCTACCTGGTGCAACACTCACCATGCCAGGGATTGCGGGTATCGTATTAACCCTGGGGATGTCGGTGGATGCCAACGTACTTATTTTTGAGCGTATCAAAGAAGAAATTCGTAATGGTCGTCCAATCCAGCAAGCCATTAACGAAGGTTATAACGGTGCATTCACCTCCATCTTCGATGCGAACTTAACCACAATTTTAACGGCAATCATTCTTTATGCTGTGGGTACCGGCCCTATTCAAGGCTTCGCGGTAACCCTTGCATTAGGTGTGGCAATTTCAATGTTTACAGCGATTACTGGAACACGTGCTATCGTGAACTTCATATACGGCGGTAAACGTCTTGAAAAATTATCAATTTAGGTAGGATAAGATGAGATTATTTGCAAAAGATAAAAACGGACATTTTATCCGTGAAGTGAATGGGATTAAATTGCCATTCCCTCTCACTG
>SKEL01001569.1_pt1 | contig 19817 bp, 23 predicted proteins | sample 4826741 | NCBI WGS metagenome assembly SKEL01 (sample SAMN11008810, study PRJNA524170) | human gut metagenome | biome: Human fecal sample; material: Feces; isolation source: fecal sample from pouch patient p33 | host: Homo sapiens | place: Israel: Tel-Aviv | collected 2016-03-22
GATTTATTCCCGTATGGAATAAACCATCAATTGAATATCATTATCAGGACTCGGCTTTCCACCTTTTTTCAGCCTTTTTCCATTACTTTCATCTAAATTTACCTCCTGCTTTTCATCATTCAATATACATCCGGCGATACTCACCAGCATACATAACTGTGGTTTTCCATTCACCCGGATAAACATTCCAAGTATTGTTCCAAACACCATAAGAGGATAGATAAACAGCATAATCCTGTAATAGTCTGTAAAATAACCTGATAATTCACCATCTGCTCTTAAAAATCCAAGTATCGGTGAAAACAGCACAAATACTGCTAACGATAGGATAACACCGATTACGACTGCTGTAACCATAGTCTGTGAAAATACCTCAGATGCTTTTCTTCTTTTTTGCTCCTAAGAGCCGTCCACTGATGACAGAGCCACCCACACCTACACAAAGTCCTGCTCCCAGATAAACATATAGGATTGGTAGTCCAAGATTGATTGCTGCCAGTGCATTGTCTCCCACATAATTTCCCGTAAAATAGCCATCTGTAATCGTTATTACCGTCTGTAACAGCATTGCAATAATGCTTGGGATTGAAAACTGAAGTATTGTTTTCAACTTATTTTCTTTTAATTGTCTGATATCCATAATTGCATCTCTCCTTTACAATGACCTATTATAGAGACTCAATTACGCATATGCTTCTGAATTCGTGCTAAAATATAAACCTATTCTATACCTCGAAATAACACCCAATCACAATTTCCACCCCACAGCATGCTCTCTGTTACTAATAAAATGGCGATAGATGCCTTCCTGTTCCATCAATTCCTCGTGTGTTCCACGCTGAACAATCTGACCCTTGTCCACCACAAGTATCTGGTCAGCATGACGAACCGTTTTCAGCCGGTGTGCAATCATAATTACTGTTTTTTCATGCGTTATCTCCTGCATGGCTTCCATCAGCTCCTGCTCATTTTCTGGATCTACATTGGCTGTGGCTTCATCCAGAATAATAATAGGAGAATCTTTCAGCATCGCCCGGGCAATGGAAAGTCGCTGGCGTTCTCCACCAGAGAGCGAACCCCCTGCCTCTCCAATAACAGTTTCGTACCCCTGTGGCAGCTTCATGATAAAATCATGGCAGCGTGCCTTTTTAGCTGCCTCTACAACCTTTTCCATGGATGCATCAGGCTCTCCAAATCGGATATTATTGGCTATCGTATCATGAAACAGATATACATTCTGGAACACAAAGCTGAAATTTTTCATCAGGCTGTCCATACTGTACTCCCGCACATCATGACCGCCCAATGTGACCTGCCCGGCATCCACATCCCAGAAACGTGAAAGAAGATGGCAGAGTGTAGTTTTACCTCCACCCGATGGACCGACAACCGCTGTAACCGTTTTTTGTGGTATTTCCAGTGTTATATCACCTATAATCTGCTTCTTATCATAGGAAAAACTAATATTCTTTGCCTGAATATCATAATTTGTGGGTGCAATCTCCTCACCTGTAATATCCATGGCTGGCAATTTTAAAATGCTTTCAGCCTGATCAACACATGTATTCACCACTCGCAACAGACTTGACTGGGTTCCTGCCTGTTCCACCCCCTCGGTAAGCAGAAAGGAACAGCTGCACATCATCACACAGTTAAAAAGCTCCATGCGCCCTGAGGTATAAAGTCCGATAGACAGGACCACTACACTTACATCAATGAGTTTTGCCACCGCATTCTGAGCCAGCATAAGTGGCTGAAGCTTTAATTCCATATCTATGTTGGCGGCAGAATTTTCATCAATGGCTGTTTCGAGCTGACGGTTATACTTTCCTGTGAGGGAATAGGATTTCACTTCAGCGATACCCTTAATAAATTCCAGAACACGCTCTACGACCGCAGCATCGCTTTCGGTCTTACTTCGTGTCGTCTGTTCGGATTTCGCCTGCATAGCCTTGTTCACAACAAAATAAAGAGCCAGACCTGCTATGATAAGTATTCCTACCCTTATGTCAAAGAAAAACAAAGCCAATGTCATCACCATCGTAGAAAAGATTCCTTCTGTAACGAACATCACCACACGGGTAGATACTCCTGAGAGATTATCCATGGTGTTTGTAGTGACAGATGTAATCGCACCAAGGCTGTTTTTATTAAAATATCCCATAGGAAGATAGCGCAGATGTTCAGCAATCTGTACTCTCTTGTTTGCAGTAGTAGAATATCCTCCATCCGTCTGCAGGGCTGTTGCCTTATATTTAAGTAGCGAGGAACCAACCACAGATACCAGCATAATTACAAATGACAGCAGGATTGCCTTTGTCGTAACTGCACCATTTAAAATTGCCTGCAGCATAACTCCGATTGCAGGAATTTTCATCGCAGAAAAAATAGCTGCCGCAACGCCAAGTCCGATAGATATATAAAACTCTTTACGCTCCCGTTCGTCACAAAACCGGAAAAATTTTCTTAATATATCAAGCATTTTCACTACCTCCCTTTGCAGTATCCCTGGATGCGATATGGGCATTCCAAAGCTTTTGATACAGAAGGCAGCTTTTCAATAGTTCGTCCTGTGTCCCCACTGCCTCAATACATCCGTTATTGACTACAATAATCTGATCTGCATCTACAATAGTAGATAGCCTGTGAGCAATGACAATCAGCGTTTTTCCATGTACCAGCCTTGCCACACTCTCCTGAATCACCGCCTCATTTTCCGGGTCTGTATATGCGGTAGCCTCGTCCAGAATAACGATAGGAGCATCTTTGAGCATCGCGCGGGCAATGGAAATGCGCTGTCTTTCGCCACCGGAAAGATGTCCGCCACCGCCTCCGACCTGTGTTTCAAAGCCTTCCTCAAGTCCCATAATAAAATCATAACAACCACAGTCCTTTGCAGCCTGTTCCACCTCTGTATCCGTCGCATCCTGTTTTCCCATGCGGATATTCTCCCGCACAGTAGTATCAAACAAAAAGTTATCCTGAGATACATATGCAATGAGGCTGTTATAATGTTCGGATGAAATGTTTCGGATATCTGTTCCCCCAACAGTTATAGAACCATTACCTACATCCCAGAATGATGCAATCAACTTAGCAATTGTAGATTTACCACTGCCCGACGGACCAACCAGTGCATTCACCGTCCCTTCCTGGAATGTCAAATTCACTCCATGCAATATCTCCTCATCACTGTATCCAAAATGAACATCCTTTAATTCTATGTTACGACTCTCAGGCGCTTTCATGTCTGTTTCCGGGCGGCTAAGTTCAGATGCAGTTAAAATATCCACCACCTGCCCAATGATTGTACCTACCTTTGCCAAATCATCTGTAAATTTCATGCAGCCGATAATCGGAATTACAAGCCCCATTGACAGAATAACGATTAGAACAAATTTTTCCGGTGCCAATGTTCCTGCCTTCAACAACATTCCTCCAATCGGAAGCACAGACAGAAGTGTCGCAGGCATAATATTCATGGCAAATGTAAAATAAAAGTTGCTCTTATTCATCCAGTCTATGTAGCTTTGGGCACATTCTTTAGCAGCCTTCGTAAATTTTTCATAACTGCTTTTTGCTTTTCCAAATGCCTTGATAACTTCAATTCCACAGATATACTCCACTGCTGTATCATTCAGCGTATTGATTGCTGCTACCGTTCGTGCATAATTTTTCTCATATCCTGCCATCATCAGCATAAAGAAAATCATTCCCAGCGGCAGTGTGATAAGTGATGCCAGAGCCATACGCCAGTCAAGAACAAACAGATAGCAAAGTGTTGCCAGTACTACCATGGCATTACTGCTCATCTCCGGAAGCACATGCGCCAGTGTTGGTTCAATACTGTCTACCCGTTCCACAAGAATGTTCTTTAATTCCCCTGAGCCTTTTGCCTGTACAGCGCCAAGCGGCATACGAGAGAGTTTGGAAAGCCCCTGCTTACGAATGTTTGTCAATACTGTAAAAGTTGCCTTGTGAGACAGCATCGTAGATAGAGAATGAAACAGCACTCTGAACATCCAAAATACCGCCATCACTGCACAATCCATCATATACCCGATAAATTCACGATTGCCATCCATCAGCTTTTCAAGAATCCTTGCCATCACCAAGAAAGGAAACATCTGAAATACTGCCCCAGCCATAGCCAGACACACACTTCCAATGTATCCGGATTTTTTCTGTCCTGCAAAAGTAAATATCCAGCCAAATGTACTTTTAGTTTCTTTCAAGTTTATCACCTCACATCAAAAATCTCCTGAATCCTCTGAACGGATTCCTCTGAGATACTAAAATCATCCATTACTCTGCCACGATCCAGATGTAATACCCTTGTACAGGTTCGGCAGAAGAATTCGTAATCATGTGTCACTATAAAAATAATCTTTCCCATCTTAGATAGCTGCCTGATTAGTTCGGCAAGCCTTACCATACTGTCATAGTCCAGTCCGCTGGTGGGTTCGTCAAACACCAGCAGGTCTTTTCCACAAACCATAGAACATGCTGCTGCCAGCCGTTGCTTTTGCCCACCTGAGAGCGTATTCGGGTGACGTTCCCGAAATGGTGCAAGCCCTAACTTGTAAAGCGTCTGATCTGCAGTCTCCATATCAGGATTCCGAATACCGAATGTACACTCTGCCTCCACGCTTTCAGCAAAAAGCTGGTAATTGACATCCTGCATAACCATATAGGAGCACCTCATACGCTCTTTAGATTTTTGGGGCTTTCCATCCCATAAATATACGCCACACGCCTCTTTGTGCAATCCGCATAGTGCACGTGAAAATGTTGTTTTCCCAGCTCCATTATGACCAACAACTGCAATAACATCCCCAGATGCCGCCCGATAAGATATATTCTGCAAAACAGGCTGCTTGCGGTATGACAGCATAACCTCCTTAAGTTCCAAACGACATAAAGCAGACTTTGTACTCCGTTCGTTCGGAAGTTCCTTCGCCAGCTTAATCGCCCGAAGCCCCATTTTTTGTCGCTTTGTGACATCTACTTTAAAAAACTGCTCCGGTGTCCAATCTCCTGCAATTTTTCCGTTTTCCAGATAGATAATCCGGTCTACCACATCCATCAGATAATAAAGACGGTGTTCTGCTATAATTATTGTTTTGCCCTGAGCTTTGATAAGTTTCAAATGCTCTCGCAGTTCTTTGATTGTCGCCATATCCAGATTACTTGAGGGTTCATCCAGCAGATACACCTCTGGATTCATGGCATATACCGATGCAAATGCAATTTTCTGCTTCTCACCACCTGACAAAGCAAAGATATTCCGTCCCAGCAATGACTCTATATGTAAGGATTTGGCTGTTTCCATCACGCTGGATTTTAGTTCTTCCTGTGGGACGGCTTCATTCTCCAGTCCAAATACAATCTCGCTGTCGGTATCAACATTGAAAAATTGTGTGCGCGGATTTTGAAACACACTTCCAACCTTTTCTGCAATTTGATACATAGGAACATTGAATAAATTCTCACCATTGAATAACACTTTTCCTGTCAGTTCTCCATCAAAAAACTGTGGAATCAGCCCATTAACGAGACGGGTCAGCGTAGTTTTTCCACAACCGCTTTGTCCGCAAAACAGCACACACTGTCCATCTGGAATCGTCAGATTGATGTTTTTCAGTCCCCCTTCTGTGCCTTCGGGATAGGAAAACGATATATCCTGAAATTCAATCATATACCCACCACCTTCCATACAATCTCAGATGCGAGAAATACTGCAAACAGCACCATTACCGCCCAGTCAGCTACCCTCATTCTAATCTCCACAAGGCAGGTTCGGGGCTTTGGATTCTCTATCCCTCTTGTCACTGAAGCAATGGAGAGTTCATCAGCCGTCTTTGATGCAGCCGTCAACATCGGTACATAGATACAATTTACTGTCATGGCAGGCGCTTTTAGAAAACTAATCAATGTCGGCGATACATCTCTAAGCCTCATGGCATCCTTGATATAATGCCAATCCTCCCTGATAGCCGGCAGATAACGCAGCATGACTGCGATAGGAATGGTCAGCTTCTTCGGACAATGCAGGCGTGCCATGGCAGAAAGAAATTCTCCTACCTTCGTGGTACTGATAACAAGTCCAGCCATCATTCCGCAGGCATAAACCTTGTGTACAAGACCCAGAAATGCCACAAACATTGTCTGCCAGACTCCGCTTACTGCTTTCATACACCAGGCTGTAAACAGACAGATAAGTGCATAGGTCAAAATACCATATATTGCCTGTCTCCATTTTCCGCATAACGCTGCCAGCAATCCAATAAGACACACCAGAACGAACTGAAAAAATATATCAGGTGCCAACATGACACAAAACACACAAAGCAGAACCAGAAACAACTTGGTGCGGGGATCAAAATTCAGCCTTCTCATTTCGTGATACCTGCTTTTTCAAACTGTTTTTTGAGCATCTTACAGCCTACGAAGGCGCTAAGCGCAGCAGAAATAACTGTTCCAACAAGCATGATTACCATAATCCATATACTTCCTGTCGCACGCATAGTGTCTATATATGACTGCTCTGTCCCATTTCCAAGCATGGTTCTTGCCCAACCATCTGGATTTGCAAAGAACACCAGATAAGAACTTGTTCCTCCGAGTGATAGCAAAATATATGAAATTGAATTAATCTTTTTACTCTGATACTGCCCTGCACCTGCCACCAGATCAGCAACAATACCCATGACCAGATACCCAAGTGCCATAGCCCAATGCATACCTGTCACGAACCAGATGATACACATAATCACTCCCAGAATCGTTGCTGTAAAACGCTTTTTAACCTTCGCCATCATCAGAAGATAGATAGGTCCACACAGCAATGCACTTCCCACAGGCATATAAAAGGTCAGAACCGGATTGGGTGCGAAAAAAATTCCTCCCACAAGGGCGAATACCAGAAAGAGTGCTGAAAAAATACCAATAGTAACAAGATCCTTTACTGTAAGACCTTTTTTCTTGTTTGTTTGCATGATAAAATCTCCTTTTCACATAAATTTGACTTTTGTATAGTTAGTTGCTATACTTCGATTAGAAATAACTAACCAACAAATAAGCTATCATGCAGCTTCAATTCTTTCAATAATTACCATCTTTTTTAGGCTAATCGTTGCAAAGAATTGTCTGTTCATTGCAAGGAGCATCATGAAAAAAGATATTTTATCAGAATATTATCGTTCGCTTCTGGAACAAAACAATTTTATCCCGATTCCATGTCCGGAGAGATTCAGTCCTGCCGGACGTTGTTGGAAAATTGAACCCTCCGTAGGCGGTGGCTTCTATTGGGTTTACGGAAAAGAAAACCTGTACGATATCAAAATCCACGATTTTTATTTTCATGAAGAGTTTTATCTGAATGCAGAGATTCCGGAGTGTATCAACATTTTTCGCTATGATTCTATTTCCGGTGAGGAGCTGAATCCTTACCGAAGGCTCTCAGCCGATGAAATTCAGACTATTGTAGGCGGAAAACAGCTCTACCGTGCTCTTATTCATAAGCGCATACCTGTCCATTCAGTAGGAATTGAAATATTTCCGGCTTATTATGATGACTTTCTAAAAAAGCAGTACCCGGATGACTATTTTAACCTGCCTGCCGCATTTGAGAGTGTTGATCAGTCTAAAGACTTTCCAGCCATGTCGAAGCTTTTATTTGAAGTAGAGAATTACCGTGGTGATGGCATGGCAGCATCCTTATTCTTTGATGCAAAAGTAACAGAGGCAATTTCTTTAGTTGTAGATACTTGGAAAAAACAAGAACAGAAACAGGAACGACCATTGTCAACAGCAGATTCCGAAAGTTTGCAAAATGTGATAAGCTATATAGCAGATCACTATGCATTCGACCTTCCTCTTGAACGTCTGGCTGGTATTGCCTGTATGAGTGAAAGTAAATTCAAAAGTTGTTTTAAGCGACAGTTCGGGTGTAATGTAACTCAGTACATTCAGGGACGCCGTATGAGTCAGGCAGAACACCTGCTAATTGATACAGATTTCACTATGGGACAGATTGCTCAGATGATTGGATATACTACATCCAGCCGATTTGCAGAATTGTTCAAGAAAAGCACAGGGATACTGCCTGTCGAGTATCGAAAAATTGCAAGAAATAATCAATAGAGACAGATACACACTAAAAGAGACACAGCGTTTCATTGATATAATGAAAGAACTCTATGTCTCTTTTTCTCCTATCATTTTTTCTTTACAGGAATCCAGATTTCAGAATAATAGTTGTCATCCATTGTTCATTTTTTTGCTTTTACCCTTTTACCGCATACACATACCCAATACCATTAGGCGACCTCATCTGATATCCTGAATTTGCCTCATTGTATTTCTTAAAATATCTATCTGTCATTTTCTCAGCATCCAAATGCTCTATCAGTTCAAATCCATACTTCCGCAAAAGCATATCCATCTCCTCATAGGAATAGCGTGCTTTCATCTGTTCTCCTGCTGCTGTTGCCAGCATCTGTGTTTTCCTTCGGTCATCAATCCCTTTCACTACATCCAGATAAAATAGACCACTCCGATTGCAGTATAAATAGATTTTCTTCACACCATTCATTTTAAATCTCGCCACTGCATTGCCCTGTGGATACAGCTTCACCATCTGTCTCCTCAGCTTCTTCCTGCTGTAGCTGCAATCCATAACACTGAATTACTGTTTCTCCCATGCTGTGAACGATATTTCCACACACCGGACACACATAAAAATGTGAACGCAGCATATTGGCTGATACATTGGAATTAACTATTGTATTGCCGGAAATAAGCTCTGTCACCGACACCGATAATGCATTGGCAATGGATTCTAATAGTGTGATATCCGGATATCCTTTAGCTGTTTCCCATTTGGAAATTGTCTTTGCACTGACTCACAACTTATCTGCCAGTTGCTGTTGTGTCATGTTTTTTTCCTCACGCAGTCTCTTTATGACTGCACCTGTTACATACTGATTCATGTTCATTACCTCCATGACACCATTCTATTTCAGCGTATGAATATCCTCAACCTACGGAGAGTAGAGTTCGAATTTGCTCATTTATTTTTTCATCCCATCCAGAAGCTTTATAAATCTTTTATCATTCATCTGCTCATTCGTGACATATTCTCCGTTATAAAATAATGCATAGGTTGTAACCGGTGTCGGAGCATTCTGCGCTTCTTCTTTCGTTTCCAGTCTGGTTGCCTGAAACGGAACCTCTCTTTCCCTGGCAACTTCAAAAAGCACCGGAACATATTTTGCATTAAACGGACATTGATTGGTATAGTACAGTACATAGCCTGTCTGCTCAATGTGTGGATGCTTCGCACACTCCTTAAATTCAGGCTTAGCTGCATCCAAAGAAAAAGGCAGATACCAGAGCTGAATACCATTATCTGCTTCATCACAGATGGTAAAGTCCTTATATTTCAGGAACTTCGGATCTGCCAGAAAAGGCTTTTTCTTAGCGGCTGACAGGATACAGATTCCCTTTTTCCCCTTCGCTTTGCTGTCTTCTATACAGGCATTCAGTAAATCCGTCGAATAACCATTGCCCTTGAAAGAACCAGCCACCCACAAACAGTCAATATACATATAACCCTCTGCTATGATTGGATTCCATGCATTTTCCGCTGGAATATATTCGATAAAGCATTTTCCACGCTCTACACTCTTGAGAAATACCAATCCATCATCAAATCGCTCTTTCAGCCAGTTTTTCTTTGATATTACCTGTATATCCTTGTTGCTTGAAATCGCACAGCAGATATGCTCTTTTTCTATATTTTCTTTCGTCACTCTTATATATTCCATGGATTTCCTCCTACTTATTCGTGACATGCTCCCACCACTTAAATCTTACGATTTTGAAGTGGGGGTTTCCTGCTCGATTGCCCTTTAGGGCAAAGCTAAAACAGGCTATCCCCGCGTGTCCCGCGGTTTTATTTTTTATCCGGATACGGATCTTTTTCTGTACCGTCAGGCACATTCTTTATAAAGTCTTTTTCCTTCTTCCCGGATATTGACTGCCGCATTCACATCCCGGTCCATCTGGTTTCCACACTCACAGACATACTCTCTATCCGACAATGCCAGTTTCTTTTTCTTATGTCCGCATACACTGCAGATCTTGCTGGATGCAAAATAACGGTCTACTTTTATAAGATTCTTTCCACGCTCTTCCAGTTTGTATCCCAGCATGGACAGGAACTGCCCGTACCCATTATCCTGCACGCCCTTTCCAAGGTGCAGGCCTCCGGACATGCCCTTCAGGTTCAGATCTTCCACACATACCGCATCATATCTTTCTGCAAGCCCCCTGCTGAGCTTATGCTGGAAATCTTTTCTTTGGTTCTTTATCTTTTCATGGCACAGCGCTACTCTCTTCTTCTGTTTCTGATAATTCCTGCTTCCTTTTTCACAGTGGGAGAGTTTCCTCTGTTCCCTTGCAAGTTTTTTCTCTGCTTTCCTGTAAAACATAGGATACCCGGCTCTTTCCCCTGTGGAAAATACACACATTCCCCGCATGGCAAAATCGATCCCAAGGAATTTTTCTGCCGGACTTTTTTCCACTGTTTGGCTCTCACAGCAGAACAAAAGACTTGCAAAATATTTTCCGGATGGCTCACGGCTCACAGTTACAGACTTCAGTTTCCAGTCTGACGGGATCTGCCGGTGGAGTTTTATCTTTATGGCAGACATCTTTGGAAGCTTCAGATGGGTATCCTGCAAAAAGATATTCCCGTTTACTGCATTGGTCGTATAGGAATTTCTCGCATGTTTTTTTGATTTATAGCGTGGAAATCCGCAGGATGGTTCCCGGAAAAATTTCCGGAACGCACTTTCCAGATGCAGCTGCACATTCGCCAGGGCCAGGGAGTCCACCTCTTTCAGCCAGGGGTATTCCTTCTTATATCCGGCCGGTGTGTTCCTGAGCATCTTTTTTTCTTTCTGATAATAGCTGATCTTATCCGCCAGCATCTGGTTATAAATAAAGCGGCTGCAGCCGATTGTTTTCTCTATCTGGACTCTCTGCTCTTTATTTGGATAGATTCTTATTTTTACGGCGCGGTTCATTCTTCTCACCTTAACTTTCTATATACTGTCGTATCGTTTCAATCGGTGCCCCGCCTGCACTGAGCAGACAGAAGCTCTGGCTCCAGAATGCATCTTTCCAGAGTTTTTCTCTTATCTTGGGATACTCTTTTTTCAGCAGCCTGCTGCTGGCGCTTTTATAGGCATTGATGAATTTACAGAGTTCCGTCTTTGGCTGTGCGCGGAACATCACATGAACATGATCTATATCATGATTCCATTCTTCCAATACGATCCCGTATCCAGGTGCGATATACTCAAAGATCTCTTTTGATCTTTCGGATATATCATCGTTCAGTACTTTTCTTCTGTATTTTATAACCATCACCAGATGATAGTATAGCAGAAATACTGAATGAGAATTATGGTCTAATTCTATTATATTTATCATCCTTTTTCTTATATCGACTGATATGTATTTACGAACTAATTGTTCTTTTTTCAGTATACTACATTAGGAAACGGAGAACAAGTGTTTCTTTTGTACTATAGGGATTTTTTGAGCAGATATGCTCAAATGTGCAATTCATCCCATCACCTATAGAAGGTCACTGAAAAAGTCCTTTTTGCGTATAAATTAACACAAAACAAAGCACATCAATCAACTTTGAGACACTATATATAGTATGCAAAAACAGTTTTTCAGTGGGGTCCCCTATAGAGGTGAGGGAATTCTTGCGACGGTTGTTAAATTCTTCATTCATTATACTGTAGTCATTCTGATTTCTCAATGCAGATTTGAAACATCCGCTACAAAAATCAACGTAATCACATCCTCAGGGTTTCCTGTTGATTCATCATGATTCCCAATGGCTGCAATCACTGTTATCCTGTCTTCCAAGGACATATCTGTTTCCTTCAGTAAATCATTTGCAAGCAGTGCACCATATTCTGCATGATGGGTTCTGTTAATGGCATTTCCAATATCATGCATATAGCCGCCGACCTCTCACACCACCGGACATGCGGTTCCGCATCCGGCGGTTCAGTTAACTTGACACTTTTACAAAGTATGCTTCCGCTGAAAGCAGTCCAAACTTTGCCAGACGTGCATTTGACATTGCATAGCAAATATAAAGCTTAAATGTGACAGTGTTTTTATTTACAAGGCAGCTTTCTTATTTCTAAAATGTGAACGTCCTTTTGACTTTTATTTTTTTCTTGGAAATGATCTTCCGGGAAGGATCTGCGAACGGCACCGGACAGCTTCTTTGTACAGCTTCTCAATAACTTTTTGAAAGATTGAGACATTCTTTGAGTCTCAGGACACAGAAATAGCCATGTTCGACACAGTAACGGAACATATCTTCAGAATAATAGCCTCTGTCAAAATAATAATGCTATCCGTATGGATCCCCATATCTTCCAGTACTTTGAGATGTTCCAGTGCAGCTGCACGTTCAGAGGATAGGAACTTATGTATAGAAACATGGACATCTCACCGAAAAAATCGAATGTTGACTGTGAATTGGGAAGTTCAATTCTGGAACCATCTACAGCAAAGAGATGATAACCATTCCATAGTTTTCTGGAAGGGATCTGCTTGTAAAACAGGTCAACTGAAAGATAATAGAGTTCCTTGAAAAGAGAAGGGTTAATAAATTGTCGTGCTTTGGAAAGAGCCTGTTTGGAAACGTCAGGGAATGAAAGAGCAGAAAGATCATCCCGGATGCGTGAAAGATTCTGGAACATGGAAGCCTTAGAGGAATACAGAAGATAAATAATGACATGTAAAAGAGTAAGTTTTCTCGTTACTGTTCACACGCCACTATCCCGCGAGGTGTTTTGGCATGAGAATGCCAAAATCCCGAGACATACCGCGCGAATTTATGCGAATAGCATAAATTAAGTTTGCGAAGCAAACGATACTCCTTGGGCTTTGCACAAGGAGGTTCATATTTTTTGCATCGCGCAGCGTGTTACTGGGCACGGAGTGAACAGTAACTTTTCTCTTTCTTACGAAATGTTTTTCTGCCCGATGGGGTTCCAGTTTAACAGGATCCATGATATAATCTTTAATGGATTGGATAATATTTTTGCAGATGTTGGTTCGATCCATATGACATACCTCCTAAATATTGGATAGATAAATATTTCGCCGGTAACGTAATATTGCTTAATCTATAAACCACATATTTAGGGGGATATGTCAAGATATTTTGGTAAAAAAGTGTAAAATATAAGCCCAGAAATATTGAAATATCAATGTTCTGGGCTTAAGTTGACCACATTGGGGTCAGACCCCGGCATTCAAATATGCTCCAAAGTAAACCATTCTTTCATCACATCAAAAATTCTTATAAGCTCCTCGTCCCTGATCACATACGGAACCATAGAGTACATATAGTTCAAAAATGGCCTGCTGAACACACCCCGCTCATAAGCAAACTGCTGGAAGCCTTCCAGATCCCCGGAATCATGAACCTCCACGCACACACAGCCACCCATGATGCGGACCTCTTTGATTCTTGGGTCTGTGAACGCTTCCATCTCACGGCGTGAAACCTGTTCAATATGACGGATCTTACTCATATAATCTTCGCGCTCAAAAATCTCAATTCCCTTTAAAGCCACAGCACATGCCAGCGGATTTCCCATAAAAGTAGGACCATGCATCAGGGCAAGTCTGTCATCATCACTGTAAAAGGCATCAAATACCTTATGATTTGCCACAGTGACAGCATGACCAATATATCCTCCAGTAAGCGCCTTTCCAAGAACTAGGATATCCGGCAGAACAAGATCTGCCACAAAGCGGTTCCCTGTGCGGCCAAACCCGGTTGCAACCTCGTCAAAAATCAAAAGAACATCATACTGGTCACACAATTCTCTTGCTCTCTTCAGGAATGAAATGTCATACATCCGCATTCCTCCTGCTCCCTGTAAAAGAGGCTCCACAATAAAGCAGTTCAGACGGTCATGATACTGTTCAAATGCCTCCTCCAGAGCCGGGATCTCAGTCGGAATATGGACAACACCCTCTTTTTTGTCAAAAGCGAAATGATAATCCTCGTCATCGCCAACTTCCATTGCCTTAAAGGTATCCCCATGATATGCATGTTCAAGAGCCAACACTAACGGGCGCTTTCTTCCCTGATTGGTGTTGTATTGAAGGGCCATTTTAAGCGAAACCTCCACTGCAACACTTCCTGAATCTGAAAAAAAGCAATAATCCAGATCTCCTGGCAGAAATTCCTGCAGCTTCGCAGAAAGCTTTTCCACCGGATCATGTGTCAGTCCCCCAAGCATTACATGACAGAAACGGTCTGCCTGTTCCTTGATAGCTTCTGTCAGCTCCGGATGCTTATATCCATGAATCATACACCACCAGGAAGATATAGAGTCTATCAGCTTCTGATCTTTTGTATAAAGATGTACACCCTCTGCATCCAGAATCTTATACGGATCTTTCATTGTTTTCATTTGTTCATAGGGATACCATATCATTTGATTTTCACCTCATCATAAAATTCTGCCAGTGCATCTGCATCTATCTCAAGATCTTTTGCATTATCCTCTACTTTTGCAATAACCGGAAGGCCAGTCATATGTTGACACATAACAATATTATCCTCTTCCATAATATTTCCGGGATGGTAATGATTAAAAATAATACCTTTGATGGGAAGGGAATAGGCTTTCATATACTCAGCTGTCAATACAACACTGTTAATTGTACCAAGCCCTGCATCTGCCACCAGAATACTGGAAAGTTCAAACTCTTTTATCACATCCTCAAGCTGGATTTTGCGTTCATCAAAACAGAGCGGACAGAGGATACCGCCACTTCCTTCCATGGTAATATATTCATAATCATTTGCCGCCTTCAAAAATCCTCTTCGCACAACATCAAGATCCACCGGATTGCCCTCAACTCTTGAAGCCAGATGAGGAGACCAGGCATTTTCATATACATATGGACACATATCATCCAGAGACTGGGAAATACCGGACATCTCCTTGACAAAAAGTGCATCACCCGGGATCAGACTTCCGTCTGTACGCCGGTCATTTCCGCTCATTGCAGCTTTATAATAAGCCGGATTTTTTCCTGCCTGCGCCAGTTTTTTTACGATCAGTCCTGAGAGATAGGTTTTGCCGATGTCCGTTCCTGTTCCTGTAATAAATACCGCTTTACTCATGATTCTTCCGCTTCCTTCCAATATTCCGGTGTTACATCTCTGCCCATATCAGAGAGCATTTTTCGATCGCTGCGGATTGTTGCACAGGCAACGGTAGTCAGCATGTTCCCTGTTATTGTAGCGGAGGCTCCGGATTTAAAGGCGGTTTCCCCGTCATTGGTAAGAAGTGCCCGTCCGGCAGCAAGACGAATATTAGCCTCAGGATTAATATAACGGAAGAAGGCGATTGTCCGGAGGATATCCTGCTCTGAAAGCTGATCAAGGTGTTCCAAAGGTGTTCCCGGAATGGGCATCAATGCATTGATCGGAATAGAATCAATCCCCAGCTCCGCAAGGCTGACTGCCATATCCAGACGATCCTCCCAGGTCTCTCCCATTCCTATGATACCGCCGGAACATGCACACATTCCTTCTGCCTTTACCTTTTTCAGAGTTTCAATCTTCATATCGTATGTATGTGTCGTACATATATTAGGAAAATTTCTCTTTGAAGTCTCAATATTATGATGGTAACTGGTTACTCCGGCTTCATGAAGACGATGCAGCTGTTCAGAAGAAAGAAATCCCATGGAAGCACAAAGATCAATATTACATTCCTTATGCATGGTTTCATAGGCGTGGATCGCCTGATCAAATTCTTTTCCAGTCAGGGCCTTTCCTGCAGTAACGATCGAGAAACGGTCAACGCCCTCCTCTTCGTTCATTTTACATGCTTCCAGAATCTTTTCCTCCGGAAGAAAATCATAGATCTCGCAGGAAGTATGGTTGTGTACTGACTGCGCACAATATTTGCAGTCCTCCGGACACCTGCCGCTGCGGCCATTGATGATGGAACAGAGGTCTACCTTATCACCGATATATGCTTCGCGGATACGGTCTGCTCCTTCACATAATTCATCTAAATCACAGGTAAGAAAATAGGAAAGATCATCCTCCCTTGTAATTCTGCGCCCATCAATAATTTCCTGTGCTAAAATAAGTGGATTCATTTTGCAAGCTCCTCCGTTTTCAGTCTGACATTTGATTTTGAATCAAAAAGATATTGATGCACTACCGGTCTGACACGCTTTGCAATGACAGCTCCCAGGATACTTAATGCAATATCGCCGGGTACCGCAAGCAGAAAACAATAAAGAATCAGCGGCCAGATTCCAATCGGTGTATCAATCACATAGTTACAGATCACATAGTAATAAACCATTCCACAGATATAGACAATCATCAGACCTGCCAGATTTGCAAGTAAATAGCGAAAAACTGTCTTCTGCTTAAGACGTTCTGCAATAAGTCCGGTTACGTATGTTCCCAGGCAGAACCCTATAATATAACCGAAGCTTGGCTTGAAAATATACCAGATTCCACCGCCTTCCGAAAAGATCGGAAGTCCCGCCAGCCCCAGCAGCATATAGGCAACCACAGAAATCATACCCCTTCTGGATCCCAGAAACAATCCGGCAAGCATAGTGAACAGGTACTGCAGTGTAAACGGAACCACAGGTACAGGGATTTTAATAAATGCCCCCGCTGCAATCAACGCCGTAAAAAGACCGCAATAAATCATGCTCTTTGTTTTTGTCATTTGTAAACCTCCATTTGCTTTATGGTTTACCATTTTAAAACACAAGGAGCTGATTGTCAACCATTTCCCGGAAATGTATTGACTGTAAATTGCAGAATCGCAAATCAAGTCAAACAATCTGAGGAAAAGTATGGAGCGATGCGCAATAGAAATTAGTGATGGTTTTTAGCTTTACGATAAAATGGTTTCATGATATTATTAACTCAGTACTGTGGAACTATTTTTATGAGGTGAGAATCTATGGAACTATATCACGCAAGTAAAGAAATTGTTCAATATCCAGAAATAAGAAAAACAAAATATACAAAAGATTTTTCATGGGGATTTTATTGTACAAATAATATGAATCAGGCTATACGCTGGGCAAATCGTGGAATCGGCGAACCAATTATCAATTATTATGAGTATGTGCCAACTGAAAATTTAAAAATACTGAGATTTCCTGAGATATCTGATGAGTGGTTGGATTTTATTGCAGAATGTAGAAGCGGAAAAACGCATACATATGATATTGTAGAGGGGCCGATGGCAAATGATACCGTATGGAATTATGTGAATGATTTTCTTGCCGGGCGAATTACAAGAAGACAGTTCTGGGTATTAGCTGAGTTTAAATATCCAACTCATCAGATTAGTTTCCATACCCTTTCGGCAATTGATTGTCTGACATTTATGAAAAGTGAGGTAGTGTATGACAGAACAGGAAAGAAATGATTATTTTTATGTGTGTGCATTGATAGAATACATTGCCAGAGAGACTAAGAACCATAGAGGTGATATCGTTAAGGCAATTGGTGAGGAAGGGATAAAAAAGCTTTTATATGATGCGGAAGTAAACCATTGTCTCAGTTTTGAGCAGGTAAGTGATGAAGTAATTAGTTATTATCAGATAAAACAGGGGACCTTCGATACTATATCTGACTGTAAATATTCCATTCCGAGTTATCTTGATATTGGAAGGCTTTATAGTATTATGATAGAAGATTGTGCAGAAACAGGGGCGGAAGTACAGGAGCTGATAAAAATCTTTTCTTCTTTTATCAGTGATAAAATATCTGATTTTAAAACAGACTTATATTACCAGAATCCAGATTATCTTGAATGGTCTTACAGAGAGGGAAAATTGTTGGATTAATGAAAGAACCTCTCCCTTTTGGGACTACGTGAAATTCCAAAGGGAGAGGACTTTAAACTCCCCGTCATACATCCTTATTTTGGTATATCCGGCTCAAATTGTTTCGGATAAATATCACTTCCTTCATAGCCACAAACTCCCATTCCTGGGGAATTCGTGATTGGAAGAAAACATATGTCCGCATACGTATATTTAATTTTGTCCATTACCCAGTTACAGTATTGCCTTTTATCTGCAATAAGTTGTTTCTTTAATGCCTGCTGCGCTATTATATTCTGCTGACTCATTGCATACGCAGACATCGGCGACATAAGTACCAAAATCATAGAACCATCCATGTTTTTATTAATTTCAATATCTCATTTTTTAACAAAATGATTAATAACCTCAAAAAGTATCTGAAACGGCTCTTCCTATAAATGGTATGTTTCCCATCGTAGGATGGCTGTTTTTCTTCTTAACAAGTGCGTCATGTGTCTTTTCGTAAAATCTGTTTCTGCATATCGGTATTCCTGCATTTTCATAGTTTTCACTATCTTGAAAAGGTTCAAAAAAGTTTCTTGAAAACTCATGTATATCATGAGCATTGGTTTCATTGCCCCAGGATCGGGGGATACTTTATCAGGGAAATCGTCCGGCAGTCCTCAGCTGCAGGCATGGATCCGTTTGACCGCATGCAGACTGCTGTAAATTACATCGAAAAGAAACATCCACGATATCTTGCAAATGACGGAACTTATCTTTATACTTTTGCCGCGGAGCCGAGTAATGAACTATGGTTCAAAAGCTGGCGGTTTGATTCCCTTACAACCCCAACAATCCTGTGTGCCATAGCAAAAGAGATTGGTGGTTTCGACAAGATAAGCAACCTTTATTACGACGGGAACTGGAGCGAACACTGGTATGTGGGCTTGCTTAAATGGAAATGTAAATAGCTTTATTGATGTTCCGTCACTAAATACTCCTCCATTAGCATCAATTGTAAAAGTACATTTTTTATCTGGGTTGTCAGAAAACGTCTGAACCCAATGTCCTTTATAATAGCCGACCCCAATATGTGTATTATTTTTTGATAAAATCGCGATTTTATGTCCAAGACTATCCATCCAAGCTTTCATAACCTCTGCTGCACTTGATGTACCCATTCCAATATTTTCGTCAGTAGGACTTCCAGCTCCAGCTTGCGTAACAGCTGTTCCGCAAGATGTCCCGTCTGGTCTTTCATGCGAAAACTTAACCGCAATCTCTTTAGCCCTTATCATCGCGGCCTTCTCAAGTCTTAAATCATACTTATATGGCTGTAATCCAGCATTCATTCTTTCTATATTTACAAGCCTGAATACTTCCTGCGCCTTCTGTTCTGGTGTAGCATGGTCAATTTCATCATCTGAATCAGGAGTATCTGTTGGCTCTGGTGTTATTGTTGGCTTAACTTCATCGCTGTCTTTTACATAAATGCTTACACCTGTTTTGTTCATGACTCCGTATGTTTTAGTAATACTGGAATAACCCCGTACGGAATAATAGTTGGTACAATCTACGCATGGATTTACATCAATAAAAGATGAGGTATCTTTGACTGTAATAATCTTACTCCATTTGTCACCTGTTTTAATTTTGGAATAGATAGCATATTTGTCCGCACCACTTACTTTGTTCCATGTAAGTTTAACTGTTGTGCCTTCAATTTTGGCTTGAATTCCGGTTACCATTGTGAATTATATCCTCACATGACTGAAGTCACGTGCTTCCAGACGCTTTAGGCGTCAGACTAAATATCGGCGGATACGCCTGTAACTTAGGTTTGCGCAGATATGCGCTTTTTCCCATGCCAGATATGACAGGTCCCC
>SKEL01001593.1_pt1 | contig 19538 bp, 17 predicted proteins | sample 4826741 | NCBI WGS metagenome assembly SKEL01 (sample SAMN11008810, study PRJNA524170) | human gut metagenome | biome: Human fecal sample; material: Feces; isolation source: fecal sample from pouch patient p33 | host: Homo sapiens | place: Israel: Tel-Aviv | collected 2016-03-22
CCCCGGCGCGGATCGACGAGATCAATATTTTACAGGCAACGTACGAGGCGATGCGAGAGGCGATCAGTAAGCTTTTTGTGAGGCCGGATGTACTTTTAAACGATGCAGTTACCATTCCGCAGATTGATATCCGCCAGGTGCCGATCATCAAGGGAGATGCAAAGAGTGTTTCCATTGCGGCGGCAAGTATTGTTGCAAAGGTGACAAGAGACCGTCTGATGGAAGAATACGACAAGGTACTTCCGGGTTACGGCTTTGCATCGAATAAGGGATACGGTTCGGCAGAGCACATCGCCGCTTTAAAGAAAATCGGCCCGTCGCCGATTCACCGGCAGTCATTTATCGGTCATTTTGTGTAAATGTGCGGCATCAAAAAAAGGAGAAGGTACAGTATTTGAATCAGCGGGAAGTGGGAACAAGACAGGAGAACCGCGCAGCAGAATATCTAGAAACGCTGGGATATCACATTCTGGAACGGAATTTCCGGTGCAGGTTCGGTGAGATTGACCTGATTGCAAAACAGGAAGACACATGTGTTTTTATCGAAGTAAAATACCGCGCGGGCCGGATGAACGGAGACCCGGCAAGCGCGGTGGACTGGAAAAAACAGAGGAAAATTTCAAAAACAGCAGATTACTACCGTATGCTCCACCAGATCCCGATGGATGTGCCCTGCCGTTTCGACGTCGTGGCAGAGACACCGGAGGAGATCCGCGTCTATGCGAACGCGTTTTATTATCAGGGGAGCGGCTGGTAGGAAGGGAGTTTTTATGATACCAATTCAATGGAAACAAAACGATAAAAAAACGATGCATGTCAACGAGGCGGAAAACGGCGTGGTCTATCTGACCTGGCCGGCGATTGAGAAAATTGAGGGCATCCGCCATGCATTTTCCACACGGATCGGCGGGGTGAGTAAGGAACATCTTTCCAGCATGAATCTCAGCTTTTCGCGCGGCGACGATCCGGCGAATGTGCGGGAGAATTACAGAAGATTCTGTGAGGCGGCGGGGTTTGAAGTGGAAAACATTGTTACCTCCGATCAGGCACACACAACGAAGGTCCGTTATGTGACGAAAGCAGACTGCGGCAGCGGCGTGACAAGAGACCGCGACTTTCATGATATTGACGGTATGATCACTGACGAGCCGGGCGTCGTACTTGCGACATTCTATGCGGACTGCGTGCCGCTCTACTTTGTCGACCCGGTGCACCGTGCAATTGGACTTTCACATTCCGGCTGGCGTGGAACGGTCCACAAGATGGGACAGGCAACGCTCGATGCGATGCACGAACGGTTTGGAACAGAAGCAAAAGATGTGATCGCAGCCGTCGGCCCGTCGATCTGCCAGGACTGCTACGAGGTGAGCGGTGACGTGATCGAAGAGTTCCGGGCAGCATTCCCGGAAACACTGCATGAGAAACTGTTCTACGGAAAACCAGATGGAAAATACCAGTTAAATCTCTGGGAGGCGAATCATCAGATCCTTCTTGCGGCAGGAGTGCCGGAGAAGCAGATTCATCTGCCGAACCTCTGCACCTGCTGCAACCCGGATTTCCTGTATTCCCACCGTGCATCGAAGGGAAAAAGAGGAAACCTCGCGGCATTCCTTTCCCTGGTCTGAAAACAGGATCGAAAACAGAATAGAAAGCATCAAAAAACGGACCTGGAAAAAACAGATCCGTTTTTTTGCTGTATGCATCCGGCGGACACAAAATCGACTATCTGTGTTTTGCCAGCAGCTTATTGATTTTCTCTGTCGTAGACTGTACTTTTGCAACGGATACGTCGTGGTTAAGCGTATCGATGATGCTTGCCATATATTTGCTCATCTCAGCCGGCTCATACCAAGGACGGGAAACGAGTTCCGGTGTACGGTAGGTCAGGTCGGTGGTGATGACTTTGCTGATATAGCCTTTCTCATAGTAAGCATCGAATTTCTCCAGACCATCGGTGAAGAGGCCGAAGGTGGTGCAGACAAAGACGTGGTCAGCGCCGCGCTCTTTGACCTGTTTTGCAACGTCGAGCATACTCTCACCGGAGGAGATCATATCGTCGATGATGACAACATCTTTTCCTGCTACGGAATCGCCGAGGAACTCATGTGCCACGATCGGGTTCTTTCCGTTTACGATGGTGGAGTAATCTCTTCTCTTATAGAACATACCCATATCGACGCCGAGCACGTTGGAGAAGTATACGGCACGCGCCATCGCTCCCTCGTCCGGGCTGATGATCATCAGATGATCGTTGTCGATCGTCAGATCCGGAACGGAACGAAGAAGGGCTTTTAAAAACTGGTAGGTTGGCATGAAGTTGTCAAAGCCGCCGAGCGGAATTGCGTTCATGACACGAGGATCGTGTGCGTCGAAGGTGATAAAGTTGGAAACACCCATGTTCATCAGCTCCTGCAGAGCAAGTGCGCAGTCGAGAGACTCACGTTTGGTGCGCTTATGCTGTCTTCCTTCATAAATGAAAGGCATGATTACGTTGATCCGGTGTGCTTTTCCCGTTGCAGCAGCGATGATACGTTTCAGATCCTGATAATGGTCATCCGGTGACATGTGGTTCTCGTAGCCGCAGACCTTGTAAGTGATGCTGTAGTTGCAGACATCAACCAGGATGTAAAGATCGGCACCGCGGACGGATTCGTTGATCTTTCCTTTTGCTTCGCCGGAACCGAAACGCGGGCACTCGCAGTCAATCAGAAAAGAATCCTCGGAATATCCGGAAAAGGAAACCCCGTTGCGGCGCTCGGCGAGCTCTTTACGGAACTGAACCAGATACGCATCAACTTTTTTTGCCATTTCCATACTGCCCGGCAGAGCTGCGAGCTTTAACGGAGCAACCGGAATGGAATTTTCAAGTAAATCTAAATTAGCCATACAAACCTCCAGTAATCGACATTTTTTACAAACCATTTACTTCCTATTTATATCATCTTGGGAAAGGGTGCGTCAAGCAAAAAACGAAAGAATCCTTGCTTTTTGTGCAGGTTGTTGTTATTATAATGAATGAATGCCCAGAAGGTATGCAAAAAAAGCACGCTTTTTACTGGGCAAAGAGAAGTTATAAAGAAGTAAATGGAAAGGCCAAAACGTAAGATCTGTGAAAAACAAGACGAAACACATTATCAAGACAATAGAACCGGGCAGTATTGCCGAAGAACTGGAACTCGAACCGGGAGATGAACTGCTCCGCGTGAACGGGGAAATCATCGAGGACGTCTTCGATTACCACTTCCAGACCAACGACACGTATCTGGAACTCACGATCCGGAAAAAGGACGGCGAGGAATGGGATCTGGAAATCGAAAAAGAGTATGACGAGGAAATCGGCATCACATTCGAGAACGAGTTCATGGATCAGTACCGTTCCTGCAGCAACAACTGCATTTTCTGCTTCATCGATCAAATGCCGCCGGGAATGCGTCCCACCTTGTATTTTAAGGATGACGATTCACGTCTGTCCTTCCTGCAGGGAAATTATATTACACTGACCAACATGAGCGACCACGATATCGACCGGATTATCCGCTACCATCTGGCACCGATCAATATTTCGTTCCAGACAACGAACCCGGAGCTCCGCTGCAAAATGCTGCATAACCGTTTTGCGGGCAATATCTTTCCGAAGGTCCAGCGCCTTTACGAGGCGGGAATCGAGATGAATGGACAGATTGTGCTCTGCAAGGGATACAACGACGGCGCAGAGCTGGAGCGCAGTATTTCGGATCTGTCAAAATATCTGCCGCATCTGAAAAGTGTTTCGGTTGTGCCGGTCGGACTTTCGAAGTACCGCGACGGACTGGCGCCTCTGGAACCGTTTACCAGGGAGGATGCAAAAGAAGTTCTTGCCACGATTCACAAATGGCAGAAAAAGCTGTATGAACAGTGGGGACTTCACTTTATCCATGCTGGTGATGAATGGTATCTGCTGGCGGGAGAGCCGATCCCGGAGGAGGAAAATTACGATGGCTATATCCAGCTGGAAAACGGAGTGGGAATGCTCCGGCTTCTGGAGGACGAGGTTGCGGAAGAACTTTCGAAACGAGAAGGGGACGACCGTCACCGCCATGTAACGATTGCGACCGGAAAAGCTGCGGCGCCGTCGTTGGAAAAACACATGCAGAAAATTCGTGAAAAATATCCGAATGTACAGGCGGAGGTTGTCACGATTATCAACTATTTCTTTGGAGAATCCATTACCGTATCCGGTCTGATTACCGGAAAGGATCTGATGGAGCAGTTAGAGGGAAGAGATCTTGGCGACTGCCTGCTGCTTCCGTGCAACATGCTCCGTTCGGGAAAAAACGTCTTTCTCGACGATGTGACGGTGGAAGAGGTGGAAGAGCGCCTGAAAACACCGGTACAGATTATCGATGAGCCGGGCAGCGACCTGGTGAAAGCCGTTGTGGAGGAAAACCAGGAGACGATACACAGAAGGAGAACAATGTATGAGCAAGCCGATTGTAGCAATTGTGGGCCGGCCGAACGTGGGTAAATCCACTCTGTTCAATGTATTGGCCGGAGACAATATTTCGATTGTAAAAGACACACCGGGTGTAACCCGTGACCGTATTTATGCCGACGTGGAGTGGCTGAACCACAAATTTACGCTGGTAGACACCGGTGGTATTGAGCCGGAATCAAAAGATATCATTCTCTCCCAGATGAGAGACCAGGCGCAGATCGCCATTGATACCGCAAATGTCATCATCTTCATCACCGACGTCCGTCAGGGCCTTGTAGATGCCGATGCAAAAGTAGCTGATATGCTCAGAAGAAGCCGCAAGCCGGTTGTGCTGGTGGTCAACAAAGTCGACAACTTCGACCGTCAGATGATGGATGTTTATGAATTCTATAACCTCGGCATCGGAGAGCCGCACGCCATTTCCGCATCCGGAAAGCTCGGCATCGGCGATATGCTCGATGAGGTGACAGGATACTTTGATCCGGAGATGGAAAACGAGGAGGAGAGCGAGATTCCGCGCATCGCCATTGTCGGAAAACCGAACGTCGGAAAATCCTCCCTGGTCAACAAACTGCTGGGCTCGAACCGTGTCATCGTATCCGATATCGCCGGAACGACGCGCGATGCGATCGATACCACGATCATGCACAATGGAAATGAATATATTTTCATCGATACCGCAGGCCTTCGAAAGAAAAACAAGATCAAAGAGGAGCTGGAGCGGTACAGCATCATCCGTACAGTATCTGCCGTAGAGCGCGCAGATGTCGTCGTTCTTCTGATCGATGCAACCGAGGGTGTCACCGAGCAGGATGCCAAAATTGCCGGTATCGCCCATGAGCGTGGAAAAGGTATGATCATTGCGGTAAATAAATGGGATGCCTTGGAAAAAGATGACAAGACGATCTACCGCTTTACCGAAAAAGTAAGAAATACACTGGCTTACATGCCGTACGCAGAGCTTCTTTTCATCTCTGCGAAGACAGGACAGCGTCTTCCGAAGCTGTTCGAGACGATCGACATGGTTCTGCAGTACCAGAACCTGCGCGTACAGACCGGTGTCCTGAACGAGATTCTGACCGAGGCAATGGCAATGCAGCAGCCGCCGTCAGACCGTGGAAAACGACTGAAAATCTACTACATGACACAGGTTTCGGTCAAACCGCCGACATTTGTTATTTTCGTCAACGACAAAGAACTGATGCATTTCTCCTACGTTCGATATCTGGAGAATAAAATCAGAGAGTCGTTCGGCTTCCGCGGCACACCGCTGAAATTCATCATCAGAGAACGAAAAGAGAAGGAGCAGTAAAGAGTTATGGTACGGATCATATGCCTTTTGATCGGATACGCATTTGGCCTTTTTCAGACCTCATATATTTATGGAAGGACGAAGGGAATTGATATCCGGGAACACGGCAGCGGAAACGCAGGAACGACCAACGCGCTCCGGACTTTAGGGAAAAAAGCAGGCGCCATCACGCTTGCCGGCGACTGCATCAAATGTATTCTGGCAGTGCTGACGGTACGCCTGATCTTCGGTGCATCGCACCCGGAAATGCTGAAACTGCTGACGGTGTATGCTGCGGCCGGAACGATTCTCGGCCACAACTTCCCGTTTTACTTAGGCTTCCGCGGCGGAAAAGGAATCGCTGCGACCGCGGGTCTGATTCTTTCGTTTGACTGGAGAATCACGCTGGTCTGTGCAGCACTGTTTTTCCTGAATCTTGCAGTAACACACTATGTTTCCCTCGGTTCCATGATGGTTTACGTTGTCTTTTTTGCAATGGCCGTTATCATGGGACAGGCGGGCTGCTTTGCGCTGGAACCGCCGTATCTCTATGAGATGTACGTGGTGATCGCACTTCTTGCCGTGCTTGCCTTCTGGGAGCACCGTGCAAACATCAAGCGTCTCATCGCGGGAACAGAGCGGAAAACGTATTTATCCAAAAAGTCGGAGAAATAAAATATGGCAAAGATTAGCATCATCGGAGCAGGAAGCTGGGGAACCGCCCTCGGCCTCCTGCTCTGCAACAACGGGCATGACGTGACGATCTGCTCGGAAAATGAAAAGGAAATTGAGAGCTTAAAGGAACACAGAGAGCATCTGACGAAGCTTCCGGGCGTAAAACTGCCGGATGAAATGAAATTCACCTGCGATGTGCGCGGCTCCCTTTCCGGACAGGACATCCTTGTGATGGCAAAAGCATCCCCGTACGTGCGAACCACATGTAAAAAGTATGCGGCGGATATTCCGGACGGCCAGCTCATCGTCAATGTGGCAAAAGGCGTGGAAGCCGATACCCTGATTACGATGTCTCAGATCATCGAGGAGGAAGTGCCGGGAGCGAATGTCGTTGTTCTCTCCGGACCGAGCCACGCAGAGGAAGTCGGCCGCGGCCTGCCGACCACGATCGTTGTCGGCGCGCATGACCGCGAGAGCGCACTGTATGTGCAGAATGTGTTCATGAGTCCGGTCTTCCGCGTTTACACAAGCCCGGACATCACGGGAATTGAACTTGGCGGAGCTCTGAAAAATGTCATCGCACTGGCAGCCGGAACGGCGGATGGTCTTGGCTACGGCGACAATACGAAAGCGGCTCTGATTACCCGCGGGATCGCGGAAATTGCACGGCTCGGTACGGCGATGGGTGCCCATGCGGAAACCTTCTACGGTCTTTCCGGTATCGGCGACCTGATTGTAACGTGTGCTTCCGTTCACAGCCGGAACCGGAAAGCCGGATACCTGATCGGCCAGGGCAGAACGATGCAGCAGGCGATGGATGAGGTTCAGATGATCGTCGAGGGCGTCTATTCCGCAAAAGCGGGTCTTACCCTGTCGAAAAAATTCGGAATCGAAACGCCGATCATTCAGGCAGTCAATCAGGTTCTGTTTGAAAACAAAAACCCGAAACAGGCTGTGGATGAACTGATGCAGCGTATGAAAAAAGACGAACTCGCCCCGGATCTCTGGGAGCGGTAAAAATAAGAAACCTGTCACTTCTGTGAAATGATACAGAGACGGCAGGTTCTTTTTTTGTGCAGACCGAAATTTTTCAGCAAAAATACGGGAAAAAGATGACAATACTTTCGAAATCAAGTATAGTAATAGAAAGCGGAATAATTTTAACTGAAAAGATGCGGAGGAAAATACAGCAGGAGGAAGAAAGAATGAGAGGAGTAGAAACAAGAATTCAGGAAATCCGCCATGCCATTTTTACGGAAGTTGCAAAAATGGCGTATGACGTGGACTCCCCGGTGGAAAAGACGATCGAGGAAATTCCTTACCGTGTAATTCCCGGTGAGGTCGGAAATTTTAGAAATGATGTGTTTCTGGAGCGGGCGATTGTAGGAGAGCGGCTTCGCCTTGCAATGGGACTTCCGTGCAGAAGCGCGGCAGAGCACGCCCCGATCTCGGACAATATCAAACTGGCGGACCAGGCGGAGACGTATTATACACCGCCGCTCATTAATGTCATCAAATTTGCATGCAACGCCTGTCATGAAAAACGGGTTCTGATCACGGAGGGATGTCAGGGGTGTCTTGCACATCCGTGCGTGGAAGTCTGTCCGAAAAAGGCCATTACGCTGGACCGCACCAATGGACGATCCTATATTGATCAGGATAAATGCGTCAAATGTGGTCAATGTGCCAAGGTATGCGGATACCAGGCTATTATCATTCAGGAGCGTCCGTGTGCGAGAGCCTGCGGAATGGATGCCATCGGTTCAGATGAGAACGGAAAAGCGGATATCGATTACGAGAAATGTGTATCCTGCGGCCAGTGTCTCGTCAACTGCCCGTTCGGCGCTATTTCGGACAAATCCCAGATCTTCCAGGTAATCCGTGCGATCCAGTCGGGAGAGCGCGTCTATGCAGCGCTGGCACCGGCGTTTGTCGGCCAGTTCGGACCGAAAGTAACGCCTGGAAAACTGCGTGCGGCGATGAAAAAGCTCGGTTTTGCGGATGTCTTTGAAGTTGCGATCGGAGCGGATCTCTGTGCGGCACAGGAGGCAGAGGATTTTGTGAACGAAGTTCCGGAGAAACTGCCGTTTATGGCGACATCCTGCTGTCCGGCCTGGTCTGTAATGGCGAAGAAACTGTTCCCGGATTACGCAAACTGTATCTCGATGGCACTGACTCCGATGACGCTGACGGCGCGTCTGATCAAGAAACACAATCCGAATGCGAAGGTTGTCTTTGTCGGACCGTGTGCGGCGAAAAAACTGGAGGCCATGCGCCAGTCTGTCCGCAGTGAGGTGGACTTCGTTCTGACGTTTGAAGAGATGTCGGGCATTTTCGATGCGCGCCAGGTAGATGTGAGTGCACTTGAGGAAGATCCGGACGGCGTCAGCGATGCATCGGTGGACGGAAGAAACTTTGCTGTCTCCGGCGGCGTTGCAAAATCTGTGGAAAATGTAATCCGTGAAAAATACCCGGACCGCGAAATCAAGATGGCAAATGCAGAAGGTCTGAAGGAATGCCGGAAACTGCTGACAATGGCGAAGGCCGGAAAGTACAACGGTTATCTTCTCGAAGGCATGGCCTGTCCGGGCGGATGCGTGGCAGGAGCCGGCACGATGCAGTCAATCAAAAAGTCGCAGGCGGCAGTCAACAAATATGCGGCGCAGGCAAAACACAAGATTTCCAGCCAGACAGAATATGTAAAAGAACTGGACAAGCTGGTAGACTAAAAAGAACAGCAAGGTGGAGACAAAAGTGAAAAAGAAAAGAAAGATGGGCTTTGCGGCAGCGATTCTTGCAATGGTACTTCTGTTTGCAGGATGCGGCCAGACAGAGACAAAGACGGAGAGCAGCACAGCGGCATCGGAAACAGAAGATGAGACACTGGTCCATGTGCTTGCATTAAAAGGACCGACCAGCATGGGAATGGTAAAAATGATGAGCGATAACGACAGCAAAGAGTCACCTGCGGACACGTTTGAACTTGCCGCTGCCCCGGATGAGGTCAGCGCAAAACTGGTACAGGGAGAGGTGGATATCGCCGCGGTTCCGGCGAACCTTGCAAGCGTACTCTACAACAAGACAAACGGCGGCGTGCAGGTGCTCGCAGTCAATACGCTCGGTGTCCTTTATATCGTCGAGGACGGCGATACCGTACATTCCATTGCGGATCTGAAAGGCAGAACCATTTATGCGGGCGGCAAAGGTGCAACTCCGGAGTATGCTTTGAATTATATCCTCGAAAAGAACGGCCTCGTACCGGGTGAGGACGTAACGATCGAGTGGAAGAGCGAACACGCCGAGTGCGTGGCAGCACTTGCAGAAGATGCCGATGGAATCGCCATGCTGCCGCAGCCGTTTGTAACGACGGCACAGACGAAAAAAGAAACGCTGCGCACCGCACTTGACCTGACCGAAGAATGGAACAAAATCCAGGAGTCCGAAGGAACGGCGAGCACACTGGTGACAGGTGTTACCGTTGTGCGCACTGCCTTTGCCAAGGAGCATCCGGAAGCAGTTGCAGACTTCATGGAAGCTTACCAGGCATCCGTATCCTACGTAACCGAAAACACTGATGAGGCGGCAAAACTGATCGGGGATTATGACATTGTTCCGGAGGCAGTCGCAAAGAAAGCGCTTCCGGCATGCAACATTGTCTGCATCACCGGTGATGAGATGAAAGAGAAGCTTTCCGGTTATCTCGGTGTACTCAAAGACCAGAACCCGGAGACAGTCGGAGGAGAACTTCCAGGAGATGACTTCTATTATTCCGAATAAAAACAAAAAAGAGAAACAGAGAAAAACGAAGCTCTGGCCGATCGTGTTCTGGCTTATGATCTGGCAGGCGGCAAGCGTTTTTGTCGGGCAGGAGATCCTTCTGGCATCTCCTGCCGCTGTTTTGAAACGCCTTTTTACGCTTGTAACAGAACCGGTCTTCTGGCAGTCCCTGCTGTTTTCCGGAGCACGCATCGGAGCCGGATTCTTTCTTGGTGCGGCGGCGGGAATTGCAGGAGCTGCACTTGCCGGTCGGTTTTCCATTGCAGAAGAACTCCTGACGCCGCTGGTTGCAGCAGTGAAAGCAGTGCCGGTCGCTTCTTTTGTGATTCTGATCCTGATATGGGTTTCGTCGAAGAATCTTTCGGTTGTGATTTCGTTTCTGATGGTATTTCCGATCCTGTATACAAACACGCGGAACGGCCTGCGGGAACTGGACACAGCGCTTTTGGAGATGACAGACGTTTTTCAGGTTCCGCGGCCGGTGCGGCTGCGCTGGGTGATCCTGCCGCAGCTGTACCCATATATCCGGACGGGATGTTCACTTTCCCTCGGCCTTTGCTGGAAGGCCGGAACGGCAGCAGAAGTAATCGGCATTCCGAACCGATCCATCGGAGAGCATCTGTATCAGGCAAAAATATATCTCGACACACCGGGACTCTTTGCCTGGACGGCAGCGATCGTGTACGTCAGCTTCTGTCTCGAAAAAGCTGTTTTAAAAGGAATGGATCTTGCAGAAAAAAGGATGCTGGTGATGAAATGAGAGAAGATACGATTGAAATCTGCCATCTGAAAAAAGCGTATGGAGAACACGTTATTTTTTCGAATCTTACGATGGAACTGAAAAAAGGAGCAGTGACCTGTCTGATGGCTCCTTCCGGGGCGGGAAAGACAACCCTGCTGCGGATTCTGGCAGGCCTGGAGCAGGCGGACGGCGGAAAAATCGGGGGACTGGAAGCCTTAAGAAAAAGTATGGTTTTTCAGGAACCGCGGCTGGCAGAAGAACTGACAGCTGCAGCCAATATCCAGCTCGCGGTAAGGCACCGCATGTTTGGAAAAGAAAAAAGAAGCTTCCGTCATCTTGTGGAGGAGATGGAGGAACTCGGCCTTTCGGGCTGTGAAAACCAGGCTGTATCGGAACTGTCGGGCGGCATGCGCCAGCGGGTGGCGGTTCTGCGGGCCATGCGCATGGACGCAGATTTCCTCCTTTTGGATGAGCCGTTCCGGGGACTGGATGCGGGGACGAAAAAGAAAACGATGAACTATATCCGCAGAAAAGGAAAAGAAAAAACGATGCTTCTGGTCACGCATGATTTAGAAGAAGCCGAAGCAATGGGGGACTGGATCTGCACCTGCAGCAGACTGGATGGTATCCTCGAAATAAAGAGAAACAGAAAAAGCAGCACAGAAATCTGAAACGGAAAGAAACAGATTTTCTGTGCTGCTTTTTCTGTGAATCCGCAGTTACAGCAGGTCATCCGGTATGGAAGCAGAGCGGAGCTGTTCGTCCATCGTGTCGATGAGCGCCATGTCGGCTTCAGAAAGTTCGAAGTCGAAGACATCCGCGTTGGCAAAAATGCGGTCCGGCTGTGTCGATTTCGGGATGACACTGATGCCCTGCTGGACGAGGTAGCGGAGGCCGATCTGCGCTTCAGTGCGTACATACTTTTCTGCCAGCTGCTGCATAATCTCACGGTTCAGATAAAGACCTCTTGCGAGCGGCGCATACGCTTGAACGGCGATTCCATGTGAACGGCAGAAAGCGATGAGCGGTTTCCGGTTCCAGAGCGGATGACATTCGATCTGGTTGACGGCCGGGATGACGCCGGAAAATTCAAAGAGGGCGGTAAGGTGCGGCTCCTCGAAGTTGCTGACGCCGATCGATTTTGCACGCCCGGATTCGCGGATTTTTTCAAGTGCGCGCCACGTCTCCGGGTAGCAGCCCGGCACCGGCCAGTGAATCAGGTAAAGATCAACGTAGTCGAGACGGAGACGGTCGAGGCTGCGGTTGAAGGCACCTTCGATATCACCGACCCGCTGCGCGGTATTCCATACCTTTGTGGTAATAAAAAAGTTTTCCCGCGGAATCCCGCTTGCGCGGATCCCGCGGCCGATGCTGTCCTCATTTTTATAGGAGGAGGCGGTATCGATCAGACGGTAGCCGTATTTTGCCGCGGTGACAATTGCTTTTTCTGCCTCTTTTTCTGTCGATTTGTAAGTGCCAAGCCCCAGAAGCGGCATCGCTCTGCCGTCGTTCAATGTGATGGTTGGAATAGAAAGTGCCATAAAAACCCTCCGTATCTTGAATCAAAAAAAGATTTTGCCGTATTTCTCTCATAATTATGTTTAGTATAACATGAAAATTTAAAGAAATCAGACCAAATATATTAAAAAAGTTTAACACAATCGGGAAATGAAAAAAAATAACAAGCCATGCAAGAAAAAAGAAGGATGCCAGGACGGCCTGTACGGCGAATTGTACAGAAATTTTGTGGAGGCCGTATTGATTTTGTGCATGAAATAGAGTATAATAAATTTGAATTGATATTTATTTATCATTCCCTGTACAATCTGCAGGACGTTTCAGGAAAACAAAAGCGGACGAAACGGACGGCAGAGCAGAAAAACGGGGACAGAGGAGGCCATATTATGCATTTATTATATGACGAGAATGGAAATCCCATTCCGCACGGAGCTCACGACGAGCACCATCATCACCATGACCATCATCACGAGGGAGAAGACTGCGGACATGCCTGCAATGCATGCGGTTCCGAAGAAAAATGCAAGGACGAGAATCTTGCCCTTTTAACCTATATGCTGCAGCACAATGAACATCACGCAGCAGAACTCGACGAGATGGCCGACAAACTGGAAAAAGCCGGAATGGCGGACGCCGCAAAACAGATCAGGGAGGGAGTATCCGATTTCCAGAAAGGCAATATGCGCCTGTCCCTTGCACTGACGCTTGTAAAAGAGCATTTGAAAGAAGTTAAGTAGAAAATTTCCAGTGAGTGGAAAAAAGGAGGCGTAAGCCATGTGCCTTGCAACGGTATACAAAAATCCGGAAAACACAGTTGTCTGTAAAAATGTGAGCCGCATCGATGTGGATGGAGAATACGTTCTCATCCGTGACATCATGGGCGAGGAGATCAGACTGCAGGGTAAGATCAAAATGGTTGATCTTGCAAACAGCATTGTAGAGCTGGACTGTGAATGATAATTGGTTGACGGAACCAGTTATTCTATAAAAGCGGTTTTAGGCCCCCGGGTTCTGCAAATCGGAACAAGCAGAACAAGCGAACCGGGACTTAGAATAGGAATATATCATATTAAAGCGGAGGTAAATTGAATTATGAAACTTTCAGAAGAGATGAAAAACAAGACTCTTCTGTCTTTTGAGCTGTTCCCGCCAAAGACAGAGAAGGGACTGCAGAATCTGCCGGGTACCATCGACCACCTGATGAAGTACAACCCGTCTTACATTTCCTGTACATATGGAGCAGGCGGCGGCAACGTCGGAGCAAACCGTGAAGTATGTCAGATGATCAAAAATGCCGGAACTACACCGGTTACTCATTTCACCGTTATCAAAAACACAAAAGAAGGAATCAAAGAGCAACTGGATCAGTATCTGGCTGACGGCGTAGACCACATGCTGGCACTGCGCGGAGATATTCCGCTTGGTGAAACTACAACCTGTGGTGACTTTGACTATGCTACCGATCTTGTAAAATTCGTACGTGATACCTACGGCGATAAATTTGAAATCGCTGTTGCAGGTTCACCGGAAGGCCACATCTCCTGCAGAAGTCTGGAGTCTGATATCGCAGTTCTGAAACAGAAACAGGACAACGGAGCAGACTACATCATGACACAGCTCTGCTGGGATATGGAGCAGTTCAAATACTGGCTCGATGCAATCCGTAAAGCAGGAATCACCATGCCGGTAGACGTTGGAGTTATGCCGATCCTGGATCAGGCAGCTACCATCAACATGGCACTTTCCAGAAACGGCTGTGTTATGGACAGAGAGCTTTCCAGAATGATCTCCAGACACTGGCTGTTCCCGAACCCATTTGCAGCAAAAGATGCAGAGGGCAAACCGTTCGATGTATTCTACGACAAGAAAGTTGCAGAGTTCAAAGAAGAGGGTATCGAATATACCGTAAAACAGATTGATGCATACCGTGCACTCGGTGTCAATGGAATTCATCTGTATGCACTGAATAAATGGAAAGACGTATCTGAAATCATCGACAGATCCGGCCTTTGCACACTGGTTTAATGAATTAATTACTTGAATTTGGGAGGCATCCGATTTTTATGGCACACGTAATAGCTGTCGCCGGAAAAGGCGGCGTTGGAAAAACAACATTATGCGGCTTGCTGATCCAGTATCTCTGCGAGTCAGGAAAAGGTCCTGTTCTTGCAGTTGATGCGGACGCAAACTCAAACCTGAATGAGGTACTCGGTGTAGAAGTAGAAGCTACCCTTGGAGATATCCGGGAGGAGATTGCCCGTGCAGAGATGGCATCCAAAAACCCGATTCCGGCAGGCATGAGCAAGGCAGATTATGCGGAATTTAAATTTGCAGGCGCTCTGACTGAGGAAGATGATTTTGACCTGCTTGTGATGGGAAGAACACAGGGAAAAGGCTGCTACTGCTTCGTCAATGGACTTCTGCAGAATCAGCTTGCAAAGCTGTATCCGAATTACCCCTTCATGGTTGTGGATAACGAGGCAGGCATGGAGCATATCAGCCGTGGTATACTTCCGGGCATGGATACAGCTATTTTGGTCAGTGACTGCTCAAGAAGAGGAGTACAGGCCGCTGCGAGAATCGCGGAGCTGATCAAAGAATGCGATATGAAGCCGAAGCAGGTAGGACTGATCGTAAACCGCGCGCCGAATGGCGTGTTAAATGAGGGAACCCGTGAGGAAATTGAAAAACAGGGATTAACTCTCCTTGGCGTTGTTCCGCACGATGATCAGGTTTATGAATATGACTGTGACGGAAAACCAACCGTACGTCTGCCGGAAGACTCTCCGGTACGCGCGGCATTAAAGAAAATCGTAGAAAACCTTGATTTATAAAAACAGAGAATCTGCCCTCCGCTTTGTACACGCTGCAGGCGGAGGGATATTTCAAAAGTAAAATATCCCCCATGGGAGGATGTTTTTACCATAAAAATATTAAAATACAATCTTGAGGAGGACAAGATGAGCGAATTCAAATTAACAAGCGTAGAAGAATTCGAACAGGCCACAAATGAGCTCCTGGAAAATGGTGCAAAAGTTGGCGCTGACGCATGGCAGTTTCGTGTAAAAAACCAGACCCCGCACTGTAAGTTCGGCGAGCAGGGAACCTGCTGTCGTATTTGTACGATGGGACCTTGCCGTATTACACCAAAGGCACCGAGAGGAATCTGCGGATGCGATGTACACGGTATTGTAGGACGTAACTTCCTGCGCTTTACAGCAGGCGGTTCCGCAACACATTCCGATCATGGCCGTGAGATCTGCCACACACTGCATGAGGCTGATCCAAACGGAAACTACAAAGTAAAAGATCCAGAGAAACTGATCCGTATTGCAAAAGAGTGGGGCGTAGAGACAGAAGGAAAAGATATTTACGATCTGGCACATGAGATGTCCGAGCTGGCTCTGATGGAGTATGGTAAACCGTTTGGAACACAGAGATTCCTGAAACGTGCTCCGCAGCATACACAGGAGATCTGGGAGAGAGAAGAGATTGCACCGCGTGCGATCGACCGTGAGGTTGCATGTTCTCTTCATATGACCCATATGGGATGTTCTTCCCTTCCGGAAGCACTTGTTCGTCAGTCCCTTCGTTCCGGACTTTCCGATGGATGGGGCGGTTCCATGATGGGTACCGAGTTCTCTGACGTACTGTTCGGAACTCCAAAGCCGATTGAAACTGAGGCAAACCTTGGCGTTATGAAGGAAGATGAAGTAAATATCATCGTTCATGGTCATGATCCGTCACTTTCCGAGATGATCTGCGAATATGCAGACGATCCGGAGATGATCGCATATGCAAAAGAAATGGGAGCAAAGGGAATCAACGTAGCAGGTGTCTGCTGTACATCCAACGAAGTAGCTATGCGCCGCGGTGTGCCGATGGCAGGTAACTTCCTGCAGCAGGAAAACGTGGTGCTGACCGGAGCCTGCGAGGCCATCGTTGTTGACGTACAGTGTATTTTCCCGGCACTTGGACCTTTAAGCAAATGTTTCCATACTAAATTCGTTACCACCAGCCCGATTGCGCAGATGCCGGATGCAGAATACATTCGTTTCAACGCAAAAACAGCAGGTGAGAATGCAAAAGCCATCGTAAAAATGGCAATTGAAAACTTTAAAAACCGGAAACCGGAGCTGGTACATATCCCGCATATGAAGCAGAAAGCAACCGTTGGATACTCTTTTGAGTCCATCATCAAGACTCTGGATAAAGTAACCAATTCCCAGGTTGACCAGACCGGAACTCTGATGCCGCTGTGGCAGTGTGTGGCATCCGGCGTTATCCGCGGTGCAGTTGCCATGGTAGGATGCAACAATCCGAAAGTCCGTCCGGACACCGCTCACATCGAGCTGATGAAGAAGCTGATCGCGCACGACGTTATCATCGTTGCTTCCGGATGCTCTGCACAGGCAGCAGCAAGAGCAGGTCTGATGGACAAACGTGCTAAAGATCTCTGCGGTGCAGGTCTGAAACGTGTCTGCGAGCTGGCTGATATCCCGCCGGTACTCCACATGGGATCCTGCGTTGATATCTCCCGTATGATGGTTCTTGTGGCAGAACTTGCTAAAATCGGTAATGTCAATATTTCCCAGCTTCCGGTTGTCGGATGTGCTCCGGAGTGGATGTCTGAGAAAGCAGTTTCCATCGGAAACTATGTTGTAGCAACCGGTATCGATACTTACCTTGGCGTAGAGCCGTACGTATCCGGATCCACTGAGGTAACAGGACTTCTGACCAACGGTGTCCGCGACTGGGTTGAGGCAGCTTACACAGTAGAAAAAGACATCGACAAGCTGGGCGATGCAATGCTCGCACGAATCGAAGAGAAACGTGCCGCGCTCGGCGTATAAAAAGGACAGGGCGGTTCCTGACGTAAAAAGAGACCGCCCTTTTTGAAGTGAAAAGGTGTAAAATGAAAATAGCAGTAACTGGAAAGGGCGGCGTAGGAAAAACAACCATCGCAGCGACCCTTGCAAGACTTTATGCAGAAGAAGGCCATCCGGTTCTGGCTGCAGATGTCGATCCGGATGCCAATCTGGGCCTTGCGCTTGGATTTCCGGAAGAAATCCTCGATTCGATCGTTCCGATTACCAAAATGAGAAAACTGATCGAAGAGCGCACCGAGGCAAGTGCAGACAACCGGTTTTACAAGATAAATCCGAGAGTAAGTGATATCCCCGATAAATACAGCAAAGAGTACAATGGAGTCAAACTCCTGACGCTTGGCACCGTGGAGACGGCCGGAAGCGGCTGCGTCTGCCCGGAGCATGTGATGCTGCGGAGAATCATCAACAGCCTGGTCCTTCACAGAGGGGATGTTGTCATCCTTGACATGGAAGCAGGCCTTGAGCATCTGGGAAGAGGAACGACGGAGGGCATGGATATGTTCATCGTAGTCATCGAGCCGGGTGCAAGAAGTATTCAGACCTATAAGAATGTCAAACGTCTGGCCGAAGAGCTTGGCGTTCATCAGGTTCATGTCGTGGCAAACAAAGTACGCGACGAAAAAGATGAGGCATTCATACAGGACCGTATCCCCCCGGAGGATCTTCTGGGCATGGTCCACTACAACCCGGAAATTATGGAAGCGGACAGGGAAGGTTCGTCTCCATATGATTACAGCGCGGCTGCAGTAGAAGAGATACGGAAAATAAAAACAAAAATCGATAAGTCAAACATGCCTGGCATGGAAAAAGTGTGATAGGAGGAAAAACACATGACATTATTCGAGAGAGTATTTGGCGGAAATGATGCAGTATACGGTCTTACCGAAGCTGCCGTTGATGCCGCAATCGCAGCAAACGGAGAGGAAAAAGCAGTCAGCTTCCCGGACACTGCTTACGCACTTCCGTGTTACTATGCTGTAACAGGAGTAAAGGTTACCAACTTAAAAGAGATGAAAGAGGCTCTTGGCGTGGTAAAATCTCTGATGACAAGAGAAAATCAGCTGAATGATGTATTTATGTCCGGTGTTGCAACTGCACTCTGCGCAGAGTTCATCGAGGCAATTAAATACATCGACGGTGCAAAACCATATGATGAGCCGTGCTACGGCCATTTAAGCGATGCCATCATCCGTGAGCTTGGTGTGCCGCTTGTAACAGGCGATATCCCGGGCGTAGCTGTTATCCTTGGAAGCGCTCCGACCGCACAGGAAGGCGTGGATCTGGTTAAGAGCTATCAGGCACAGGGTATTCTTGTAACACTGGTTGGCGGAATCATTGATCAGTGTCAGGAATTAGGATACAAGACCGGCGCAAACGTACGTGTCATCCCGCTTGGAAAAGACGTAACATCTGTAATCCATGTTGTATCCGTAGCAATCCGTGCAGCCCTGATCTTCGGTAACGTAACTGCAGGCGATGCAGGCGCACTGATGACCTACACCAAAGACCGTGTACCGGCATTCGTAAATGCTTTTGCTCCTCTGGATGATGTGATCGTTGCATGCGGCGCTGGTGCAATTGCACTTGGCTTTCCGGTTATCACAAACGATGACAAAGACGTTCCGGCTATTCCGAAGAGCCTTATTATCCAGAAGGACGTTTCCAAATTCAACGCAACTTCTCTGGAAGCACGCGATATCAAGATCAAAATCACCAACATTGATATCCCGGTTGCATTCGCATCTGCATTCGAGGGTGAAATCATCCGCCGTGGTGATATGCAGGTTGAGTTTGACGGTTCCCGCGTAGACTGCTGCGAGCTGGTTCAGACAAAAGATGCTTCCGAAGTAGAAGATCACAAGATCGAGCTGATCGGACCGGACATCGACGAGTTCGAAGTAGGTTCCAAGCACAGCATTGCATACGTTGTTGAGGTTGCCGGAAAGAGCATGCAGCCGGATTTCGAGCCTGTATTTGAGCGTAAATTCCACAGCTACCTGAACTGCATCGAAGGTGTTATGCATACCGGACAGCGTGATATGATCCGTATCCGTGTCAGCAAAGAAGCTTTCAACGCAGGCTTCCGTGCAAAACACTTCGGAGAAGTTCTGTACGCACAGGTAAAGAACGAGTTTGAGGCTGTTGTTGACAAATGCCAGGTTAAGATCTACA
>SKEL01001599.1_pt1 | contig 19489 bp, 17 predicted proteins | sample 4826741 | NCBI WGS metagenome assembly SKEL01 (sample SAMN11008810, study PRJNA524170) | human gut metagenome | biome: Human fecal sample; material: Feces; isolation source: fecal sample from pouch patient p33 | host: Homo sapiens | place: Israel: Tel-Aviv | collected 2016-03-22
GAAGATTAGAGAACGATAGTTTTAAGCTTTTAGAATTAAAATTAAATTTGGAGGGTAATATGGCAGACAAAATACAAAATGCTTATGAAACATCAAAAAATATATATGACGATGTTCTTACGCAAAGAAATATTTTCAGCAAACTGTATATTAAGTTATTTTGGAGTGGCACTGATGATAATGATATAGCACGAAAAGTTTTATCATATGTTCCTGATGACTTTTCAGGAAATCTTCTTGATGTTCCGGTTGGAACTGCTGTATTTACGGAAAACAAATGGAGTTCTCTGAAAAATGCACATATTACTTGTATTGATTACAGCATGGATATGCTTGAACAAGCCAGAAAAAGACTTGGTAGTCATGCACATATCAAATGTATTCAGGGTGATGTGGGAAATCTGCAAATGGAAAATGAATCTGTTGATACTGTTGTCAGTATGAATGGTTTTCATGCATTTCCTGACAAGCAAAAAGCATTTCATGAAATATGGCGTGTTTTGAAACCAGGCGGCAATTTCATTGCCTGTTTTTATATCAGGGAAAAATCGAAACGGACAGATTGGCTGGTAAAAAATATTCTTGCAAAGAAAGGGTGGTTTTCTCCACCATTTCAGACGGAGAAAGAGCTGAGAGATATCCTTCAAAAACTATATAAAGAAACGGATATCCATGTTGACGGTTCTATGGCATATTTCCGTTGTGTGAAGTAATGCAATGATGCTGGATTTATAATAAAGTTTCAGATGATAAGTCTGGAACTTTATTTTTTGTCCAAATGGATTACCAAGGTCCATTCGGGTATGGATAAAGCTTAATTCTCATGGTAAGATATAAAAAGTTAGAAATGACTAACGAAGAAAATATAGCTATATGAAGGGAATGAGAAGAAATTTGAATGTGAATGAAATTGCAAGCCTTGGAAGTAATGTGAAACCTGTGATTCAGAATGAGAATTGTTCGATTCTTATGCTGAATGATGCAACAGGAGAAGGAGTGATGACGATTTACCGAGTACTGCCCGGAGTGATGATTTGCTTTTCAGACATGCATATGGAACAGTGTGTATCTGAATTTGAATTGAAGAATGACAGAAAAATATTCTGTATTGACCACTGCCGGGAGGGAAGAATTGAGATGGAGGTAAAGCCTGGTGTGTTCAGTATTATGCAGGAAAAGGAACTTCGTTTGGATAACAGAGAAAATCATAAAGGGACAACTTATTATCCTCTGAAGCATTATCATGGAGTCAGTATTTTCATGGAAGTTGTGGAAGTTCAGAAGGCACTTGATGAATTGTTTCAGGGATTCTCCGTATCCATTGAGAATCTTCGAAGCCGGTATTGTGCCGAAGAGAAACCTTATGTAATTCGGGGAGATAAGGAACTTGAGTCGATTCTTTCCGGATTTTACCAGAAAAACATGGCACATCCGGAACTTGCAAAAGCAAAAGAATATTATCAGATAAAAGTCGTGGAATTATTGTTGTACTTAAACACGATGACCGTAGAAGACAGGAAAGAAGTCAGACCATATTATTACAAAACTCAGATGGAAAAAATCAAAGGGATTCATGCGCAGATCACAGGGGATCCTCAGACACGGTTTACCATCGAAGAACTTTCCTCTATGTATGAGATTCCACTGACAACTATGAAAAAATGCTTTAAAGATGTTTATGGAGATTCTATTTATTCTTATCAGAAGAGGTACCGCATGAATCTGGCTGCAAATATGCTGTTACAGGATAAAGAGAAAGAAGTACAGGAGATCGCCGCAAGTGTAGGATATGAAAATCCGGGAAAATTTTCATCTGCATTTCGAAGTGTGATGGGGCTGTCTCCGGCAGAGTACCGATTCAGAAAGGAAACATATGATGGAAAATAAAAAAGTATCAGAAAAAAAGGACAGCTGGCTGAAAGTGTTGCTGAGCTATACCGAAGGAAGCGGGCAAAGGCTTGGAATATCTGTTATTTTATCTGTTATCAGTATTATTAGTGGACTTATGCCATATTATTGCATTTACCGTGGAATCGATTTGTATATAAGAAATCTGAATCAAGCTCCTATGCAGGAAATTTTAAGATGGTGTCTGTATGCCTTACTCTTTTACACTATAAAAATCGTAAGCTTTTCCGCATCCACATGGATATCACATATAGCAGCCTATCACATATTGGAGGGTTTAAGGCTCCGCCTGACAGACCGGTTTCTGAAAGCACCATTAGGAGATGTGGAAGGGCACAGTATTGGTGAAATCAAGAGCATTATGGTAGAAAAAATCGAAAATATGGAACCCCCCATTGCTCATATGATTCCGGAAGGAAGCGGACATCTCCTGCTTCCGGTAATCAGCTTTATCGCTTTGCTTACGCTGGACTGGAGAATTGCACTGGCTTCCCTTGTAACCGTTCCATTGTCTTTGGTATTTATGACACTTACCATGATTATCAGCGGAAAAAGTTTCACTCAGTACGACGAATCCAATGCACATATGAACAGTACTATTGTGGAATACATAGAGGGCATAGAGGTTATTAAGGCATTTGGCAGGGCAGGAACCTCTTATGAGAAATATGCAAAAACAATTCTGGATTATAAGAAATTCGTTGTGAAATGGCTGTCTTCCACCTGGATCACCATGAAAATGACATTCGCCCTGTTTCCATCGACACTGCTTGGAACTTTGCCTGTGGGACTGTATCTGACGATGCATGGTCAGTTGATCATATCACAGCTTGTGCTGGCAGTCATGCTGTCCATGTCCATGGTGACATCTTTTGCAAAAATAGAGGTATTCTCTGAAAATCTTCGTGAAATGCAATATAACATCGAAAGCATACAGGATTTTCTTACGATGAAAGAATTGCCGGAGCCTTCTGTATATGCAAATATCAACAGCTATGATGTGAAACTGGAAAATGTGCATTTCTCTTATACCGGTGAGGAAAAGGACGAGGTGCTGCATGGAATTGACCTGACAATGCCGGCAGGAAGTTTTACTGCATTGGTCGGACCGAGCGGGGCAGGTAAATCTACAGTAGCAAGGTTGATTTCAAGATTCTGGGATGTGACATCCGGCGGCATTACCATAGGCGGTGTAAATATTAGGGAAATGCCATTGTCACAGCTTTCAGAAATGATCAGTTTTGTGACACAGGATAATTTCCTGTTCCGGTGTTCTATCATGGAAAATATACGTCTCGGCAATCCGGCTGCATCGGATGAAGAGGTACGGGAAGCAGCAAGAAAGGCATGCTGCCAGGAGTTTATAGAGAAGCTGCCGCAGGGCTATGATACCCCGGCAGGGGAAGCAGGAAAACGGATGTCCGGTGGAGAAAAGCAGAGGATTGCCATTGCCAGAATGATATTAAAAAATGCACCAATCATCATTCTTGACGAAGCAACTGCATTTACGGATCCGGAAAATGAGAACAAGATCCAGAAGAGTATAGAAGAACTGACAAAAGGCAAGACATTGCTGGTCATTGCACACAGACTTTCCACAATCACAGATGCAGACAAAATTGTTGTTTTAAAAAATGGCTGTATAGAAGGGGCGGGAACCCAGGAAGAGCTGATTCAGAACTGTCCGCTTTATCAGCGAATGTGGAAGGCCCATGTGGGAGCAAGGCACTGGGCAGTTGGAAGCCAGAAAGAAGGTGAAGAATCATGTTTGGTACTGTAAAAAGAATTATTGACTGGTGTGGAAGCTTTAAAAAGAATCTGTATATCGGTTTTATTTTTTCCTTTTTTTCAGGCTGGTTTGCGGCAATGCCGGTCGTATGGGCTGCATATATGATCGGGAAGCTTGTAGAATGCGAAGGACAGGGAAAAGCTGTCTCAACGGTTTGGATTGGGAAAAGTATCGTGATTCTGCTGTGCTTCATTTTTCTGCGTTTTCTGTTTGATTATCTGAGAGCAAGATTTCAGGAGTCGATCAGTTATGAATTGATTGCAAGAGACAGACTTGCAGTAGGAGATGCACTGAAACGTGTATCTTTAGGATATTTCCAGAACATGAATACAGGCACGATTCTCAATTCCATCACAACAGGCCTTCATACGCTGGAAGGAATGGGAATCCGTATGATTGATAACTTTGTAGGAGGCTATCTGAATTTTATCTGTATTCTTTTATGGCTTACTTGTATGAACTGGAGAGTGGGGCTGTTCGCAGTGACGGGTGCTGCTGTTTCTCTGATATTTCTGCTTATCATTTCAAAGTACAGTACAAGAAATGCACCGGTACTTGCTGCGGCAAACAGAGATCTGACCGGAGCAACCCTGGAATATGCCAGAGGACTTTCTGTTGTGAAATCCTTTGGAAAAGCAGGAGCTTCCATGGATTCCATGAAAAAAGCATGCAGGGACAGCCGTGATATTAATCTGAAAATAGAATGGGGGTATATTCCTTATAATGCACTGCATCTGCTGGCGTTAAAGACAGCAAGTGTGTGTATCGTGATCGCTGCATTTTATCTGGGATTTTCAGGACAGCTGGATTTTACTTATATGATGATTATCATTCTGTTGTCATTCCATGTGTTTGGTTCTCTGGAGCCGATTGCAGACTGCGCTCATGTACTGGCAGTCATTGATGATGCCCTGGATCATTTGAATGAATTGATAAAAGAGTCCTTCATTGATGCAGATGGACAGCAGATAGAGATTACACACTATGATATCGAATTTCGGAATGTAGATTTTTCTTACGGGGAAGGTAAGGAAAGAAGACAGGTGCTCCATAATGTGAATCTGAAAATTCCGGAACATACAGTTACAGCAATCGTGGGTCCTTCCGGAAGCGGAAAATCTACGATCTGCAATCTGATTGCCCGGTTTTATGATGCAGACAGTGGAAGTGTTCGTGTGGGAGGACATGATGTGAAAGAATTTACCTGTGACAGTCTGTTATCCAACATTTCCATGGTATTTCAGAATGTATATTTGTTTCATGATACAGTGAGGAATAACATTTGCTTTGGAAAACCGGATGCAACAGAAGCGGAAATGGTAGAAGCGGCAAAGAAAGCATGCTGCCATGATTTTATTATGGCATTACCGGAAGGCTACGATACTGTCATCGGTGAAGGGGGTGGGAGCCTGTCCGGTGGAGAAAAACAGCGCATTTCCATCGCAAGAGCGATTCTAAAAGATGCACCGATTATTATACTTGACGAAGCGACAGCCAGTGTAGATCCGGAAAATGAACATTTGATCCAGGTAGCTATATCGGAACTTACAAAAGGAAAAACCATAGTAACAATCGCACACAGACTGGCGACAATTAAGCAGGCAGATCAGATTCTGGTGGTAGATAATGGGCAGCTTGTTCAGAGAGGAACCCACAGAGAGCTTGTAGCTGTTCCTGGAAAATATAAGGATTTTGTAGATATCAGAAGCCAGTCGGAAGGCTGGAAAATCGGCTAGGGAGGAACGAAAGACATGGAAGAATCAAGAAAATTATCAGGAAGGGATCTTATTACAATAGGAATTTTCTCTGCAATTTATTTTGTGCTCAATCTGGCAGCTATGATTACTGGATTTGTGCCAGTGTTGTGGCTGCTGTTACCGGGCGTGACAGGAATTGTGACCGGAATCCCATTCCTGCTGATGACAGCTAAAGTGAGAAAACCAGGGGCAGTACTTATTATGGGAACAATTACTGCATTGCTTTATTTCGTGACTGGTCAGTTTACAGTATTGTTACTGATTACATTTGCTATTGCATGTGTATTGTCAGAACTGTACAGGGCTGTGACAAAGTATGATAACAGTTTTACACATATGATGATATCGTTTGTGTTTTTCTGTTATGGAATGCTTGGCTCTCCACTGGCAATATGGGTGTATAAAGACAGTTTTCTGGCGCAGATTCAGCAAAATGGAATGTCTGCAGAATATGTCCGGTCTTTATCGGGATTGATTTCTACGCCAATGCTGATTATACTTTGCATTTCTCCAGTCATAGGAGGCGTGATTGGAGCGTTGATTGCCAAAGGTTTATTCCGTAAACATTTTAAGAAAGCAGGAATTGTCTGATGAATAAGAGAACAGTCATCAATCATCTTGATCCAAGAGCTGGGCTGTGGCTGCTTTTAATGGCAAATATTGGTATGTTCTGCCAGAAAAATTCTGAGCAGGGGAGTATGCTTTCAGGCATATTTCTCCTGCTTATGCTGGTACATGGACTATATAAGGCGGCAGGTAAAGGTATCGTTTTACTTGTTTCTTTCCACCTTTTACTAATGTATGTATTTCCGCAGTGCCCCGCATGGATGAACATGGTGTTTCCGGTTCTGATTAATTATTCATTGCGTATGCTGCCATGTGTTTTGGCAGGTTTGTTGCTGCTTCGAACATCGTCCATGCAGAAAATGATCGCTGCCATGTATACACTGCATCTACCACAGGGGTTTATCATAGCAATGTCTACGACACTTCGATATTTTCCAGCTTTGAAAGAGGAGTTCGTACATATAAATGCTGCTATGAAACTTCAGAATATCTCATGGGCATCCCGCTTGGAGTGTACGGTGGTTCCATTGATCGTATCTGCAGTCAATACATCGGATGAAATAGCAGCGGCGGCAGTGGCAAGAGGAATCGAGAATCCAGGAAAAAAGACCAGTGAAATAACACTTCACATGGGGATTTCAGACTGGTTGATAATGATTTTGGTAACATTTGGAATACTTATAGTGGTGATCGCAGGATAAAGAAAATGATAAAGTTTGAAAATGTAAATGTAACAATGCAAGGAAAAAGAATTCTGTCAGATATAAATCTGGAGATACAGGATGAGGAGTTCGTATTGATATGCGGGGAAAGTGGATGTGGAAAAACCACAATGACAAAACTAATTAATGGATTGATTCCGCATTTTGTAAGGGATGTCAGCGTAGATGGAACGATTACGGTTTGCGGGAAAAATGTTGCAGAGATGCCTATGTATGAGATTGCAGAGCTTGTAGGGTCTGTTTTTCAGAATCCAAGAACTCAGTTTTTTTATACGAATTCTAATGCTGAGATGGCATTTGGCCTGGAAAACAGAGGCGTGGAACCGGAATATATACGAAAAAAAATTAAGAATACAATAAATGAATTAGATATAGAGAAGCTGGAAGACCGGGATGTATTTTCCATGTCAGGTGGTGAGAAACAGCTTCTTGCGTTTGCATCAGTATATGCCATGAATCCGCAGATTTATGTGCTGGATGAGCCGTCGGCGAATCTGGATATAGCAGCGATGGAAAAGCTGAGTGAAATAATGAAGGTAATTAAGGAGAAGGGACATACTGTAATTGTGGCAGAACATCGTCTGGCCTGGATCCAGAAATTCGCAGACAGAATTATTTATATGAAAGAAGGACGTATAGAACAAGAATTTACATCAGATGAGTTTAAGGCTTTGTCTGATCTGAAACGAAAACAAATGGGGCTCAGAAGTATCGTTCCTGAACAGATACAGATCCCGGAGATTACAGGAAACTCAGAAGACGCAGTACTTCAGATTTGTAACCTTTCATGTAAGAGAAAGAAACAGATGATTTTTCAGAATATTAGTTTATCTGCAAGAGCGGGAGACATCATCGGTATCACAGGGAAAAACGGTGCCGGAAAATCTACTTTTTGCAATTGCTTGTGCGGTCTGCTTAAACCCAAAGGCGGCGAGATTCTGTATCAAGGGAAAAAGCTGTCGGAAAAGGCCCGGACCAAACTGTTCGGGATGGTCATGCAGGAAGTCAATCATCAGTTGTTTTCAGATAGTGTGAAAAATGAATGTCTGCTTGCAAATGAAGAAGCCTCTGAACAAGAAATCAGGGAATTACTTGAAAAATTTGACTTGGAAGAGTATGCAGAATATCATCCGATGATATTATCTGGTGGACAGAGACAGAGGCTTGCTATTTGCCAGGCAGTTATGGGTGAAAAAAAGCTGCTTATTTTCGATGAACCTACCAGTGGGTTGGATTTTAAGCATATGTGTCAGGTGGAAAAATTGATGAAACAATTGTCAGAAGAAAAATATATTATTATAGTTGTAACACATGACTATGAGTTTTTGAATCGAGCTTGTAAGTGGTATATTAGAATAAATAGTTAACTTTTAGGAAAGGAAAACGGATTAAAGGAAGAAATTATCCATTCATGAACGGCTTGAGATTAATAAGAGGATTATTCAAGGAAAGCAGGGAAAAGATAAGCCGGAGAGAGGGGCTGATAGGGGTGTAAGATAGGTAAAAGTTAAGACTGGAAGTCACTGGTGTAGGTGGCTTCTGGCCTTTTTTCGCAACCACAGTTAGACTGTCCCCATTTGGCGGTCTGGATCTTTTTGACTGTTGCGAGAACATCGTCAGAATTTGTCGGCGGTCAGGTTGTATCATGTGCGGCTCCCTCCTTGTAAGCCGCCGTGAGTGCCAGCGTCAGCGCGTCATCCCTTTTGAGGGTAAAAGAAACGGCGGCCTTGATTCTCTCAAAACCGCCGGTAAGCATGGTATTCCCAAAGTGGGCACACGAAATTATCTGCCCAGACCAACGGTTTTTTTCTTTCCCCGTTCGGGGGCAGATAATTCATTATGCAGTGCAGGGCCGACGTGCGCTATTCGGTTCCCTGTACTTTTTTCTTCAACTTCTGAAAAGCTGTATCACTGATTGCATGTTCTATCCGGCAAGCATCCTGCTTCGCCGTTTTCCAATCATTACCAGTAATCACAAGTTCATGCGGAAATTTTTTGCTCTGCATTCCACATGGCAGCATATTTCCCGCCTTTTGTCAAAAGCTCGTCATGTGTGCCAGATTCTGCAATTCTGCCGTCCGCCACAACAAGTATCTGATCTGCATTTTTCACGATGGACAATGTGTGAGCAATCATAACTACGGTCTTTTTCTCTTTCAGAAGATTAGCGATTGCCTGCTTTACAGCCAGCTCATTTTCAATATCAAGAGACGCCGTTGCTTCATCCAGCAGCAGGATAGGACTGTTTTTCAGGATAGCGCGGGCAATCGAAATCCTCTGCCGTTCACCACCTGAAAGCAGATTGCCATTTTCGCCGGTTGGCGTGTCATACCCTTTTTCCATCTTACGAATAAATCCGTCGCAGTTCGCCTCCCGGCAAGCCGCCTCTATTTCAGCGTCCGTAGCGTCAGGACGGGCATGACGGATATTTTCACGGATGGTATCATCAAACAGAAATACATCCTGATCCACCATAGAGATTTGTTCCAGTACCCGCTCTGCTGCCACATGATCTATCGGCTTACCGCCAATGGAAATTGTACCACCGCCAGCTTCATAGTATTTTGCAATCAAATTCAAGATTGTAGACTTTCCGCTTCCAGAGTCCCCGACAATGGCGGTCAACTTCTGATCGGGAACCGTAAAGGAAGCGTGTTTCAAAACAGGCTCTCTGGGGACATAGGAGAAATCCACATCTTCAAACCGAATCTCATGTGTAGCTGTTTGGAATGTCTCCATACTGCCTGTTTCTTCCGGCTCGTCCATAACACCCAGGATTTTGTTTTTGGAAATCATCAGGTTTTTATAGCTGGTGAGGTCTACAAAAATAGAGTTTGCCAGCTTTGCACAGAACAAAGGCAGCATACAGATCAAAAGATAGTCTACCGTGTTCAGTGGCCCTGTGGCCCAGGGCGCATACGCTGTCCAAATAACCAGTGGGCAGGACAGCCAGCTTAAAATGCCAAATCCAGAACCGATAGGCAGTACCTTTGCTTCGTACACAAAGCTGATCCGGCAGAACTCCCGCATGGCATTGATAACGGTTTTATTCTTCAAACCACCTACGCCATAGGCCCGGAAAGTTTGAATACCAGACACATACTCCACAATGCTGCTGATATTCTCCGCACAAATATCATTCTTTTCTTTACCATACTTCCGAACCATACGGAAAGAAAGCCACAGTCCAGGGATCAAAAGCAGGTCAGCAATCAGCAGGATAATTCCGGCAGGCACATAAATGGTCATCACAAAAATAATCAGCATGAGCGACAGTGCAAAACTCTTTGCCAGATCACCGATCTTATGGGTCAGGATTTTTTCATAGTTGTTTACATCGCTTGTGATGGTATTGATATAATCGCCGGTCTGTCCCTGGGTAAACCGGGATAGCGGGATACGCTTTAAATGGTCGCCCATAAAAAGTCTGATGTTTTTGCTGACTTCTGCCCCGCCAATCTGCGCTTTGGTATAACCATAGCTGTAAATCAGAATACGAAGCAGGAAAATGACCGCAATTACACCAGTCAATATCAATGCCCGGTTCATGTCAAACTGCCCTGACCACAGAAATTGCATGACAGAGTAAAGAAGCATGAACAAACTGCCAGAGAGAAGCCCTTCCAGAACAGTCCCGCCAACGCCAATATAAAAATTACGGTTCTTTTTCAATACATCATGCTTATTCATGCTGCTCGCCTCCCTCCAACTGATAAGTAATATTCCGAGCTGTTTCGTAGTCCTCCCACGCCTTCCGATAGTAAGCATTGTTCTTTCGGACTTCCTCATGGGTTCCGACACAGGTAATTGTGTGATTTTCAACCACTGCTACACGCTCGCACATCTTCAACGCGCTCAAACGATGGGCTACCACAATGACGGTCTTTCCCTTGCAGAGATTTTGAATGGCTTTGTCAATCTCCATCTGATTTTCCGGGTCAGAGGCGCTTGTGGCTTCGTCTAAAATCAAAACGGGGGCGTTCTTCAGGATAGCGCGGGCAATGGCAATCCGCTGTTTTTCACCGCCGGAGAAGCGAGAGCCAAAGCTGCCCACTTTCGTGTCATATCCATCTGGCAAGAACATGATAAAATCGTCAATCTGCGCCTCTTTTGCAGCAGCCCGCACTTCTTCCAGAGTGGCGTTGCTGCCCATTCGGATATTTTCTAAAACGCTGTCACGGGTCAGGAATGTCTTTTGAAATACGATGGCTACATTTTTCAGAATGGTATCGTAGTCAAGCTCCTTGACATTTTTTCCGCCAATCAGCACTTCGCCCTCCTGCACATCATAGAAGCGGGAGATCAGTTCAATCACAGTGCTTTTACCGGCACCAGACTGTCCCACAAGAGCCACGCGTTCCCCGTCATTGATTTTGAGGTTGACACCTTGCAGTACATCGGTCTTGCCGTCATAGGAAAATCGGACATTGCGAAGTTCAATATCGTGATTTTGGGGAAAGTCCATTCCACCCTCATAAATCGGAATATCCAGGATTTCTTTGGTCTTGGTAACAGCGTTCAGTACATTGGCAAAATTAGTCCCCAGTTCTTGCAGGGGGCGGATTTCCGTCAGATACATGGAACCTACATAGACGAACAGCAAAAATGCGCTGGCCGCCAGTGAGACTTTGAGGAAAAACATTCCGCCGATTGGAACCATCAGCAACATCCCACATTCGATGATAACAACAAAGGCCGCATAAGGTGGCCCCATGCGCCGGGAAGTTTCATTCCACATGGCGTTTTCTTCCTGGATAGCGTCTGAAAACTTTTGAAACGATTTGCTCCCCATGTTATAGGCTTTAATCAATTTCATACCGCTGATGTACTCAATCATAACCGAGTTCAGTGTGGTAATGGAGCGATTGGCCCGTTCCATCAGGTCATCCGTGTTGCGGAACATCATCCCCATTACAACAACAGCAAGGATCAGCGGAACCAGGGAAATCAATGCCAGAGGAATATTGACGGTCATCAGGTAAATAAAGATGACTACCGGCCCAACCAGATAGCACACAAGGTCAGGAAGGTTATGGGCCAGGAACAACTCCAGCTTTTCAATATCTTCATTCAGAACCGTTTTAATATCCCCGGTGCGCCGTTCATTCAAGGCCCCCAAAGGCGCTCTGGCTATGTGTTCCGCAACCATGCAGCGCACTTTGAACAGTGCACCGTATGCGCCTTTATGGGCTGCCACGCCGGAACAGCCGAATAATGCAAAACGCAGGGTGACAGCGGCGGCAATCATTGCCACAGTCTGTACCACAAGTTCTTTTGTGCAGGCATTGTTAAATGTGGCATCCATCAGCCTGTAAATCCCAATGTAAGGGACGATAATGCAGAGACCACTGACCGCCGATAGAAAAATCGCCAGAAACAGCCAGATTTTCTGCTCACCGGCCCAGTGGAGCAGCAAAGCCACTCTGTTTTCCTTTTTCTGCTTCATAGACTACCTCTCCTTTCCATCTGAAACAGAGAACAGCTCTCTCAATTTCGGGAGGGCATCCATTGTAACTTGTACATCATCGGGCATTTCGCCCTCGTCAAAATGCAGGACACGGGAGCAGGTACGGCAGACAAACTCAAAATCATGGGTAACAATGAAAATAACCTTTCCCATATTGGACAACCTGCGGATCAGTCCTGCCACCTGTGTCATACTGTCAAAGTCAAGGCCGCTGGTCGGTTCATCGAATACCAGCAGGTCTTTCCCACAAATCATACTGACGGCTACCGCCACCCGTTGTTTTTGACCGCCGGAAAGTGTGTTTGGATGGCGTTCCCGGTATGGGGCAAGCCCCAGTTCCTCCAAAGTCGCATTTATCAGCGTTTGATCTGGATTGCGGATACCAAAGGAACACTCTGCTTCCACACTGTCAGCAAAAAGTTCATAATTTACATCCTGCATAACCATATAGGAACGTTTCAGCCTTGCCTTACGATCCATCGGCTTACCTTCCCACAGGAATTGTCCCTCGCAGTCTTTGTGAAGCCCGCAGATGGCGCGGGAAAATGTAGTCTTTCCGGCTCCGTTGTGACCGACCACTCCGATCACTTCACCCTTTGTAGCAGAAATATTGATATTATGTAAAATCGACCGTTCCTTATAATGCAGCGCCACATCACATAGCTTCAGCATTTCCTTTCCAGATGCAGGCTGACATGTCAATGGAAGAACCTCCTGCAAATCCACTGCCCGAAGTCCCATTCGTTCTCGCATATCCTGAGGCAACCGCCGCAATTCCTCCGGCGTGAAAATATTTGTAATCCTGCCGTTATCCAGATACACAATGCGGTCTGCAATATCCATCAGGTAATACAGACGGTGTTCGGCAATCAGAACGGTTTTGCCCTGCTCCTTTATCAGTCGCAGATGTCCCGCTAATTCCTGGATCGAAGTCATGTCCAGATTAGAGGAAGGTTCATCAAGCAGATAGATTTCCGGGTTCATTGCATAGACTGACGCAAATGCAATTTTCTGCTTTTCCCCTCCAGACAACTCAAAAATATTGCGGTTCCGCAGATTTTGAATATTCAGATCATTCGTTGTCTGATCTACACGCTCTGCCAGCTCTTTCGGAGGCAGTGCCTCATTTTCGATTCCAAAAGAAATCTCGCTGTCAGTATCCACGTTGAAAAACTGCGTCCGGGGATTCTGAAAAACCGAACCGACCTTTGACGCGATCTGATACATAGGTAGATTGCTGATTTTCTGCTCGTCTACCAATATGCGGCCTTGTAACTCACCCTGATAAAACTGCGGAATCAGACCATTTACCAGCCTTGTAATTGTCGTTTTCCCACATCCGCTGCGTCCGCAGAACAGGACACATTCGCCGTCTGAGATTTTCAGATTGATTTCATGCAGGCCATTATGTTCCTGTCCCTGATATGAAAAAGACACATTTTCAAATTCAATCAACCAATCACACCTCCCTGCACACACAATTCGAGTGCAAAAAAGGCAACAGCAACGCTCATTCCGATCCAGTCCGCAGCCCCACATTTTATCTGAACAAGGCAAGTGCGGGGATTGGGGTTCTCAATGCCACGAGTAATAGAAGCGATGGAAAGTTCGTCTGCCGCTTTTGAAGCTGCCATCATCAGCGGTACATAAATACACTCGATTGTCATTCCCGGATTTTTAAGAAACCCGGCTGGCGTTGGGGAAACATCCCGCATACGCATAGCGTCTTTGATAAAGCGCCAATCCTCCTGAATAGTTGGAATGTAGCGCAGCATGACCGCCAGCGGGATAACCAGCTTTTTGGGTGCATGAATCCGGTTCATTGCTGATAAAAATTCGCTGACTTTCGTTGTTGACAAGACAATTCCGGCCAACATACCACAGGCATAAACCTTATGGAACAGACCGAGAAACGCCACAAACATTGTCCGCAACGTGCCAGTCATCTCTGTCATGATCCACACCGTCAAAACACAGATAACAGCATAGAAGCACACTGCGTTTACAGCATACTTCCACTTTCCGAACAATACTCCTAATAACGCAATCAGAAGTACAAGTATAAATTGATATCCGAGTGACGGAGCAACCATGGACGCCAGTACACACATCAGAATAAGAAAGAGTTTGGCCCGTGGATCGAGCCAGAACCCTTTCTTACGATTTTCACCCATCATGCTGTAATACCTGCTTTTTCAAACTGCTTTATTAACATCCGGCTTCCTACTATGGCACTGATTGTGGCCGTCACAAGCACAGCTGCGAACATTGCAATCAGAATCCCGGTATTTGCCGTTGCCTGCATGGTATCAATGTAGCCCTGTTCCGTCCCGTTTCCTAACATTGTTTGCGCCCATCCATCCGGGTCTGCAAAGAACACGAGATACGAGCCTGTTCCACCGAGGGAGAACAGGATGTAGGAAATAATATTGAATTTTTTGCTTTTGTACTGTCCTGCACCAGCGACAAAATCAGCGATGATACCCATAAGCATATACCCAAGAGCAAAAGCCCAATGCATACCCGTCACAAACCAAACAATGCCAATCAGAACCCCCATGATCGTCAGGCTCCAGCGTTTTTGCACTTTAGCGACCATCAATAAGTAGATTGGCCCGCAGAGCAGGGCGCTGCCTGCCGGCATATAGAACGTAAGTACCGGGTTTGTTGCAAAGAAAACACCGCCCACCATCGTGAAAACGAACAGCAGCGCCGTAAAGATTCCTGTCGTTACCAAGTCCTTGACGGACAATCCTTTTCTCACAGTTTCTTGATTGCTCATAAAATTTTCCTCCTTGTTTCAGGAGCGATTGACCTTTCGCCCCGAATCTGTTATAGTATGATTAGTTGCTGCTAACTACGCTCCTATAATACTCACAGGACGAAGATTATGCAATAATTCAGGGAGATGTTCGTCCTTTCATTGCAAAGGTTCGTCCAATCGTTTCAAAGGAGGCCGTTATTTGGACAATAGCATTATTGCGGACTACTATGAACCGCTTTTAACAGATAATCATTTTATTCCAGCAGATGACAACAACAGCTTTAATTCTGCTGGACAATGTTGGAGGCTTTCTCATGAGTTTGGAGAAGGCTTCTATTGGGTCTATGCAAAAAAAGACCTGTATGATATTAAAATTCACGACTTCTATTTCCACGATGATTTTTTCATGGAATTTAATTTGCCGGAATGTTTGAGTATCACTCAATACGAATCAATCTCCGGCGAAGAACTGAATCCATATCGGCGTCTTTCTGCCGGATGTATCAAGACTTTTATCGGAGGTAACAAGCCCTATAAGGCATTGATCCACAAGAAGATTCCCATTTATTCCATCGGTATTGAGGTCATGCCTGCATATTATGAGGGCTATCTGAAAAAGCAGTATCCGAGTGATTATATAAATCCTCTTGCTGCATTCAAGCAGGTGGATCAGACAACGGATTTTCCAGCCATGGCAAAGTTGCTCCATGAAGTAAAACTCTATCGAGGAGATGGTATTGCTGCAGGTTTATTTTATGAAGCTAAGGTTGCCGAGGCGGTTTCTCTTGTGGTGGAAGAACAGAAAAAGCTTCTCACTCGCAAGGAAAAACAGCTAACCGATCAGGATATAGCACAACTGGAAAATGTGATTGCTTATTTGAACGACCATTATGCTTTTGACGTTCCGCTGGAACGACTTGCCAAGATTGCATGCATGGGAACAACCAAGTTGAAATCATCTTTCAAGCAATTACAAGGCTGCACGATCACGGAATATGTTCAACAGCGTCGCATGAGCCAAGCTGAACACTTGTTGATAGATACGGATTTTACGATGGGACAAATTGCGGAAATGATTGGCTATTCTACATCCAGCCGGTTTGCGGAGCTGTTCCGTAAAAGCACAGGAATTTTGCCGATAGATTATCGGAAGATGGCACATAAGCAATAACATCATGAACGCTAGGGATTTTTTCTCTGGCGTTTTCTTTGTCAATCAATGCATTTCGTACTTTTGCTGATAAGCCGGAGGTGGATTATTCACAAAAAGAGCAGAAACATCCCATTACAAAGGCAGTACTTGCTCCGATGAAAGCAGTGAAAAAGATGCTTGTATCAATGGAACTTCATCTGGATGCATCTATTGATAAGCTGGATAATCTGGCTATGAATGTGCAGCTTGATAAGGAAAAGCATATGGAGAATGCTAAGGTGCAGGAACAGACGGAACCGGAGAGGGCAGAAGCTGAGCGAGTGGAAGCAGAGATTGTATATTCACCGATGGTCGCTGAGCCGCAGGAGTATCAGTATAATGCAGATGCATTTGAGGCTAGAGGTGTGGATGAGGTGAAGCAGGAAGCGGCACATAAGGAAGTATCGAAGGTAAGAGAAGATAAAGCCAGATAGTTTTGAGGACGTGGGAGAGATTCTGCGTCCTTTTTTAATGCAGAACAATTCGTATTCGTACCGTAGCCGAACACCGCTGTCAGCTGGTTTCGGAAGGACGGCACAAACAGCGTCCACATGCCGAAAGGCATTCCCAAATAGGTCACTTTTTGTCCCTCCAATCGCATATCACGTGGGTCATGCGGCGGTCAATGTCAATGCGAGCCGTTTTGCACTCCTTGGGATATTTTTTCGCAGCGGTGAATGCCAGCTTGACAAACAGTGCCGAGCCAACAGGCAGCATGGTCCTGAGCATACCATCGGGGAAAACAAAATGCGTGCCGTGCTCATATATAACCGCCTCAACTGCGCAGGTATGCGGTTGCTCCGCAAGGCGTTTCTCCATGCGGCGGATATATTTTGCGGTGTCCCAAAGTGCATCATCCTCCGCGCAGACAAGGAACAGCTTACCGCGGATATTCTCGACCTTTATGAATTCCTCCTCAGTGATCGGATGCGCCGTTTCAGAGTCGTCAAACAGCTTGCGGGAGGCAATCATATTGCCGGTGCGTTTGGACTCCTCCGAGATTATGCGCCAATAGTCAGGGTGCTGATAGCAAAACGGCATGTATGGCAAGGGCTTTCCCTTGTAAGAAAAGAGTGATTCTCCCTCGATTGGCCATTCCTTGCAGCCATCCTTTTTGCCCTGCATGAACCCCTGCCACACAAAGTCGCTGGGTGTCATTGCAATGGTTAGAGAAATGTCGCTGAATATCGATGCTGCCGTCAGGGCGAGGGTACCTGTCGTTGAGGCTCCCGCAATGCCTATTTTTTCGTTTCCGTGTAATTTGAGCCATGCCATTGCTTTTTCGATGCATTCAAGGGGATAGTTGTGATGACCGTAGTCCTTTTTCCCGGGCGACATAGTCAATACGTTCACACCGAGGCGAATCAGCCACTTCACCGCCGAGTGCGCCATATAATCCTCAGGATCGTCGCCGAGCATGGCGATGACCGTGCAGTCCGATCCGTCCTTGCACGCCCAATACGCGCCATAAAAGCCATCGCTTTCAACATCAAAGTGGATGTGTTTCATTCAAAACGCCTCTTTCAAAAGTTAATCTTTACAATCTGCATCTTCATCATTCCGTCACCGACTTTTGCAAGAAGCCGGAAAAATCCGCTGACGGATGGGTCTTTCAAATCGGTGTAGCCCAGCATATAGCCTCGGCTGGTGACCTGCAAGCGGCTATCCCACGCACTGATCTCTTGGGGAGCGTCCGAAACCGCAAAATATGCGCCGACATCTTTGATTTTCGCGCTTTTGAGCCATGTTTTTGCAATCATCTTCACCGCCGTACGATTTGCAGCGTCAAACACCAGCACACTGCCCGGAAAAGCGTCTGCCATTTGCTGTACCAGCGCCTTGACCTGCTCAGTTAAAAAGTAGTAGAACACCCCGGAGGAAAAGAATACCGCGCCGTTTGAAGAGTCAATTTTTCTAAACCATTCGGTATTGTTCAAATCGCATGGGATATTTTCCTCACGCTCCCCGGCGGGCAAAAGCTCGTTACGCACGGCTATGACATCGGGAAAGTCCAGATTGTAAATTTTACAGCTGCCGTTGTCGCAGCTTCTTCCAGTGCTGTCCAGCCCGCAGCCCAGATTGACCACCGCTGCATTGGGGTGAGATTTCAGATAATCCCGCACCTCAAAAGCAAGGTCATTCTGCCGCATGGCCACCTCCAGTGAACCGAAACGCTGCATCAGGCCGCGGGAGTTTTTTTCCGCCTCTGAAAAATCGTAGTCGATCTCGTCAATCAGGCGAATCGCTGTTTCGTCCCGGTAGAGATTCGGGTATAGCTCTGAGCAGACCTTCCGCGCATACAGCGGAATGATCAGCGTCTCCTGTACGGTGTTTTTCTCGATTTTGTATTTCATGGGTATCACTCACTTTCTGATAAATGGCAGTTCCGGCATACAGTCACGCTCGGCGATGTGTGCCAGCATTTCGGCGAACCCCTTTGAATCGCGAATCTGATATTGCATGTGATCGTATCCCTCAAACACGGGATAATGGCCGCAGGGGTAGGCTTCCATCACTGCTTGACGGTATTTGAAATGATCTTCTATACTGCCAAACTCGAAATAGGTATGTTTTTGCAATTCTTTTGAAAGCGGCGGAAAGGGTTTATCCTCCAGACTGTCCGAAATCTGCCGCCGCAAATTTGTATAGGTCAGATTTTTCCCTGCGTCTATAAAATACGACTTTATGGAATCGTCGTCACACCACAGTATCTTTTTCAGCGTACCGCCCTTCGACCAATATATGCTCTTGATGGCAAAATACAGAAACAGCGTCATGATACGGCGCGTGCGCTTTCCGATTTGGGCGAACTGCCCGCCGTCAAAGAAAGTGTGCTCCACGGGCAGCTTCGTCTGCGTCAGAAACGCCATGGCAAGGTCTGCACCAATGGAAGAAGCGACCACCATCGCCAGCCGCTCCACGCCCTGTCGATGCAGAAAGTCCTCCACCTGCCGTATTTCGTCCAGCTTGCTGACATATTTCTGCCCCTCGCAGTAAACGGTGGAGGTGGGCAAGATGCAGAAATATCGATCCTGCAAAAACCTCGCAATCGGTTCGCTGCTCGCTCCTGTCACACCCATTGCATGAAAGAACAGCACGGCAGGATTCCTCCTGTCGCCATATGTTTGAAACAGCATTTCTATCACCTCATATTTTCATAAAAAGCATCATAATCGCCGCCAGTGCTGCCGAAATGACCGCCATACCAATTGTGCCGAACAGCCACTTTTTGATCTTATCCTTGGCTGTAATGTAGGGTTTCAGGTCTTCCGTTCCCGGAATTTCCCATGCGTTCGTATGTCCTACCCAATAGCCGTCAACCC
>SKEL01001620.1_pt1 | contig 19268 bp, 16 predicted proteins | sample 4826741 | NCBI WGS metagenome assembly SKEL01 (sample SAMN11008810, study PRJNA524170) | human gut metagenome | biome: Human fecal sample; material: Feces; isolation source: fecal sample from pouch patient p33 | host: Homo sapiens | place: Israel: Tel-Aviv | collected 2016-03-22
TCAACATGAATTGAACGTAGTATTTCACGACTTGCCTCCTAGGTTTAATCACCTATTAGTCTACTCCTTTTTTCTTGAATTTCAAGAGTTTTCAGTAAATTCTTTTGAAAAATTAAGAGCCCTATACGAACCTTTTTGAATATGAAAAAACAAGCTCAACACTGAAAGTTGGGCTTGTAAAAAATAGTCAAATATTTATCTTAATCACAATTTCATTTTACAGCCCAAAAAATTCTATTTTTTCAAAATAAGAGACTATTCAAAGAAGTTGTCATAAAAAATTCTTATGTCACCACATACATAGAGGCGGATAAGGTTCCACGATTAGCAAAATATAAATTTGAATCATTTAAACAATCAGACTGACAACCATACCTATCATATTCATTGGTTTGTTCAATTTTTCAACACCATAAGAAAGAAACTACAATGTTGTACTTCTCAGGTCGGTTAGAACTTACAGAATTTGTCATGCAGTAACCTGCTTTCTAAAATATTGACTTTTCTAGTATAAATTGAATAATTTCATAGGAATATATAGTGTACAAAATCGTTAAAATTCAAAAGCTAGATAAGTAATCTAGCTTTCAGATATCTGATTTTAAAATCAATTCCAATCTCTTTAAGTTTATATAATAAATTAGGGTAAAACAATCTAGATTATAATGAATATATAATAACTACTAATATAAAAAATATGGACATTGTATAGTATTCAATTATTTATTACTTAGTTAAGAATTTTCATTTGAATTTCAGAATAAATCTTTTGATTTTTTGTAATAGATGAAGGAAGAGTTTTATGGTATTCTTCATTTGAATCAATAGTATTTTTTAGTAAATCGATAGCTTTTTTTATCAATTCTTGATTAGAATCCTGTTGATTTTTGTTTTTCAAATTCCCAACGATATTTAGTAATAAAATATCGGCTGTATTAATAAACAGATAATCATCGCTTAATTTTACAAATTCCTCATTATTAATGCCCATGAAATCTGCAAATTCCGAATTATTTTTGTTACGTCTATTTTTACGATAGGAAGTAATCACTTTGGCAATTTCTTCATACATAGTATATGATTCAATGACCTTTTCAGCAGTCATATGCATTAGTATTTCATTAATTATGTCCTGTGAGTATAACCCTCCTTTCTGTCTTTTAGCAAGAGCTGCATGTTTGTTAATATAGTATCCAGTGTAATATTGTATAACGTTTTCCAGTTTTATAATGGCTTTATTTTTAATAATATCACTATCAACATATTTTGCTTTATGTTTTGCTTCATTTATTTGTCGTTCTAAAAAATAGTTATGCTCTAAAAGTGCAGTCTGTAAGTCTCGTACAATTGAATTATTAGCAATGAAATAACTATTCTTGACAGGATTTTGCGAATTTAAAAATTCAGTAATTTTTGAACGTTGCTCGTAATCAGAAATTTCAATAATTCTTGTCAGTATATCTACATCTTCGCTCAACTTATTCTCTTCGTTTAATTGATACAAACTTGTAACTGTTTGGCAACCATTGACAATAGAAGCACCAACGATTGTCAATAGTTGTGACGTTGGACTTTGTATGAATCCATCACAAATAAAAGTAATTCCATTATTATATAAATAGAACATACTTGCTTCTTCTGAAGATGCTGTCTTTTTTATACCATTATTAACTGATGAATTTGTCTCCAATAATCTTACATTTTCATCAAAAATGACACCAATAACGTCTTTAATGCTCTCAACTAGAGCTTTTGCATTGATTACGCCAACAGATGAGATAATTCCATTATTTGAGTATGCTGGTTGCATGGTTTTAAATGGTATTTTTACTTCTAGTGATGTGTTGCGTTGAATTTTTTCATAAATATTGGAAATTTCATTTTTCGAAAAGTATTCTACATCTATCTTCGCACCTGTATTACTTCTGAAAATAGAAAGAAAATTATTTATTTGTTCTCTATTAGCTCAGCTACAATTCCTTTATTAAAAGATACAAAATTAATTTTAAAATATTGTATTTCTGCATCATTTAATGACTCTTTAAAATCTTTAAAAGAGGAATTGGATTGCTCCACAGAAACATTATTAGATGGTTCTACAAGGATATTAAAACCATTCAGAGTTTTTAGGATATCACCCTGTTTAATTTCATCATTTAATGTTTTAACACTACTTGGGAACTTAAACTGAAATACTTCTAAAGACTTATTTCCCGCATTATGAATGATAGCATCAATTCCATTGTCACCATCTCCATCGATTATAGATTCTGCAACCTCTTGTTCAGACATCTCATATTGATTTTCTAAAAACCAATGAGCAAAAGCAAGTGATAAATTTGCATAACTTTGTTCAGTTTTAATGACTTCTAATTTCTCAACTATTTTATTATAGTAGGATTCATATTTTGTAATTACCATATTATTTTCCTTATTTTAACTTCTTCATCTCATCAATCCGCACTACTGTCGCATCGTATTTAGCTTGGTAATCTTCTTGTTTGTCGCGTTCTTTTTGGACAACTTCTGGTTTGGCATTAGCTACGAAGCGTTCATTGCTAAGTTTCTTACCAACCATGTCGAGTTCTTTTTGCCATTTGGCCAATTCTTTTTCAAGACGAGCCAATTCTTCTTCGACATTTAGAAGGTCAGCGAGTGGCAAGTAGATTTCTGCGCCTGTGATGATGCTTGACATAACTAAGTCAGGTACTTCTACATCTGCTGCAATTTCCAAGTGTTCTGGGTTTGTGAAGCGTTTGATGTAGTTGACATTGTCATTGAAGAAGGCTTCGAGCTTGCTGTCGCTTGTCTTAATCAAGATAGTGATTGGTTTGCTTGGAGCTACGTTCACTTCTGCACGAGAGTTACGTACTGAACGAATCACGTCTTTAAGAGCTTCAACGCCCGCTGCTGCTTCTTCGTTTTCAAACTCTGGACGAACCACTGGGTATTCCGCAGTCACAATCGTTCCTTCAGAGATTTGGCCATAGATTTCTTCAGTTACGAATGGCATGATTGGGTGAAGGAGACGCAAGATTTGATCCAAGGTGTAAAGAAGAACAGAACGTGTGATGACTTTTTCGTCCTCGTTATCGCTATAAAGCACTTCCTTAGTCAACTCAACATACCAGTCCGCAAACTCATCCCAGATGAAGTTGTAGAGAATATGACCAGCCACACCAAATTCGAACTTATCAAAGTTTTCAGTGACCTTACCGATAGTTTCGTTGAGGTTATGGAGAATCCAACGGTCTGTAACGTTACCTGCTTGACCAGCAGCCACTTTAGCTACATTTTCACGTGCCGCATCCAAGGTCAACCCTTCATTGTTCATGAGGATGTAGCGCGAGATGTTCCAAATCTTGTTAATGAAGTTCCATGAAGCATCCATTTTCTCGTAAGAGAAGCGCACGTCTTGACCTGGTGCAGAACCGTTTGAAAGGAACCAACGGAGGGCATCGGCACCATATTTCTCGATAACATCCATTGGGTCGATACCGTTACCAAGAGATTTCGACATCTTGCGTCCTTGCTCGTCACGGATAAGGCCGTGAATAAGGACATTCTTAAATGGTTGGCGTCCTGTGAATTCCAATGATTGGAAGATCATACGAGACACCCAGAAGAAGATGATATCGTAACCTGTTACCAAGGTTGAAGTTGGGAAGTAACGTTTGAAGTCTTCTGCTTCCACGTCAGGCCAACCCATAGTTGAGAATGGCCAGAGGGCAGAACTGAACCAAGTATCCAAGACATCTTCGTCTTGTTTCCATCCGTCACCTTCTGGTGCTTCTTCGCCAACGTACATTTCACCCTCAGCATTGTACCAAGCAGGGATTTGGTGACCCCACCAGAGCTGACGAGAGATTACCCAGTCATGGACATTTTCCATCCATTGAAGGAAGGTATCGTTGAAACGAGGTGGGTAGAAATCAACCTTGTCGTCTGTGTCTTGGTTTGCGATAGCATTCTTAGCCAATTGATCCATCTTAACGAACCATTGTGTAGACAAACGTGGTTCAACAGGCACACCTGTACGTTCTGAGTGACCAACTGAGTGAGTCATTTTTTCAATTTCGACAAGGGCACCGATTTCTTCCAATTTCTTAACAACAGCCTTACGCGCTTCAAAGCGGTCCATACCGTTGAATTCCCCAGCCAATTCATTCATAGTACCATCATCGTTCATAACATTGACTTGTGGCAAGTTATGACGTTGACCAACCAAGAAGTCATTAGGGTCATGGGCAGGAGTGATTTTAACCACACCCGTACCAAACTCAGGATCTGCGTGTTCATCCCCAACGATTGGGATTGGCTTGTTCAAAATTGGCAAGATAACATTTTTACCAATCAAGTCTTTATAACGGTCATCATTTGGGTTAACCGCTACGGCAGTATCCCCAAACATAGTTTCAGGACGAGTAGTCGCCACTTCAAGGGCACGTGTACCGTCTTCCAACATGTAGTTCATGTGGTAGAAGGCACCTTCGACATCCTTGTGAATAACCTCGATATCAGAAAGGGCAGTACGAGCTTTTGGATCCCAGTTGATGATAAATTCACCACGGTAAATCCAGCCTTTTTTGTAAAGCTCTACAAAGACTTTACGAACCGCTTTTGAAAGACCTTCATCAAGGGTGAAACGCTCACGAGAGTAGTCTACAGAGAGACCCATCTTACCCCATTGTTGCTTGATAGTTGAGGCATACTCGTCTTTCCACTCCCAGACTTTATCAAGGAATTTTTCACGACCAAGGTCATAACGAGAGATGCCGTCTTCAGCCAAACGCGCTTCTACTTTAGCTTGAGTGGCAATCCCAGCATGGTCCATACCAGGAAGCCAAAGCGTATCAAAACCTTGCATGCGTTTTTGACGGATGATGATATCTTGAAGAGTTGTATCCCAAGCGTGACCAAGGTGAAGTTTACCAGTTACGTTTGGTGGTGGAATAACGATTGAATAAGGCTTAGCCTTTTTATCGCCAGAAGGCTTGAAAACATCTTCGTCAAGCCATTTTTGGTAACGACCAGCCTCAACCTCGGCTGGATTGTATTTTGGTGAAAGTTCTTTAGACATGTGTGTGTCCTTTCTAGTTATTTCTATTGTTTATTTAAATTTTTATTAATAAATAATTAATTATCTTTTTTAAACCTTATCCCATTTTCCTTTAGCTTCTGAACAGTAACAGGACCAATTCCCTTCAAAGCGAGGACTTCTTTTTCTGTCCAATTTTTAAAGTCAGCAGACGTTTGAATTCCATTTTCAACAAAGGTGCGGACAATATCCATCCGAATTCCCTTCATTTTCTCTTCTCGCATAAACGAGAACCAGTTAGTCACCGTAGATAAGTTTTTCGCTAAATCAGGAGGGCTAGTGATTCTTGATTTAGAGCAAAATTTCTCTGCTTCATTTGTCAAAAAGTCTGTCAAAATAATATTTTCCTGTAAATAATCAGACATAGGATACAGGCTAGCTTGTAGCGATTCGACTGAATTTGGGTAATAACATTCCAGTTCTTCTATTTCAGGAATCTTAAAGGGCCAATCTTCATCTATAAAATAGTCAACAGCATCATCGTTGATTTCCACAAGTTTTGCAAATAATTTACTTGCCTCTTCAACCTTTCCTCTAGAGAAAGCAGAAATAATAGCATGTATCAACACAGTATCACTACGTATTCCTTGATTCAGTTCTTCCTGATAGAACCGTTCAACTTTAGATTCTTGGCCAGTGATATGATATAGAGAGAGCATACAGAAAACAAAGTTAGGAGGGAATCGCTCTGGTTGCTTACTTAAGTATAAGTTAACCATTTCCAAAGCCTTATAATAAAATCTTTCCGCCATATAATATTCAATCAGAAACATAAGAGCAGTTAGGATTGGGCGTGCTTCAAAGGAGTTCCAATTGTTATACCCATTGATTTTCCATTTTTCTAAAACCAGAGTTTCAAATTCCAATACTCTTTTAAAAGTTGGTAAGTCAATGTCTTGAACAGTCGAAAGAAAAAGATGATACTCGGCAGCAAAATAATCTGGGTTAAGCTTTAAAACTTGTTTTAACAGTTTATTTCTCTTTTGTTTATTTGGAGTATACATAGCTTCTCTGAATAAAGCATGATCTTGATTCCAATCAAAAGTCCCGGTTCCCAATTTGGAATTGATTTCCTGAACATCTGGATAAACCCCATATTCATAAAAATATTGCATCATTGCTATGTTTTGTTCATCAAAATTTTGAATTTTCCGACGTTCTACAAAGACAGGTTGATACCCAAGTGATTCTGTCAATGCAATTTCTTCTTCAGAAACAACTTTTATCATCAATTTTTGCTTACGCTTAAATTCTTTTTGTCGATTTTTCTTTTTAGCCATCTATCATTACTTCCCACTCACTCTTCAACAAGCCATACATCAAACTGTCACAGCGATTTCCTTGGGCATCTTTGCGGTCCCTTATGCAAGCTTCGAGGGTAAAACCAAGCTTCTCAGCGACGCGTTGACTTTGGACATTGTAGCCAAAACATGTCAGCTCAATCTTGTGAAGACCCAAATCCTTAAATCCTAGGTCAATCAAAGCACGCGCCGCTTCTGGCACATAGCTTCGGCCCCAATAGTCTGGGTGCAAGGTATAGCCAATTTCCAGTACATCATCTTCGTGTCTATGGTTGAAATCAACAGAACCGATCACTTTATCAGTCCCTTTGACCACAATGCCGTAACCAGCTGGAAGATTGTCCTTTTCATTCCGATCGGGAAGGATATGCTCTAGGTAATAGATCTCATCTTCCAAGGTCTTAACGGGTGGAAAGCCTGATGGATAAGAGACTTCTGGACGACTGGCAAAATCAAAGATATCTTCGGCATCCGCTACTGTTCGGACTCGTAAAAGAAGACGTTCTGTTTCGATTTGTTCTGGTAATTCAGCTCTTGTCATCCTTCTTCCTCGCTTTCTTGATGAAGCTTCCCATGGGGTCGATTCGGTCATCTAGATAGCGATAGACACGCTTATGACTATCTCCCATAAAGTAAGTCGGTGCAAAGCGGTCATTTTTAAAATGTCCCTTATCATCCAACAAATCAGATTCAGCCAGACGGTCTAGAATCTTAGCAAAGATATGACAGATACCATCTTCATCAATAATTCTGTCTACCTTACAATCCAAAACGACTGGACAAGCATCCAAAATAGGTGCTTGTGTCAGTTCAGAAGGTCGGAAATCCAAGCCAAGTTTAGCAATCTTTTCACGATGGCTAATAAAACCAGCCTGTTCCATCTCTAGCATGAGGTTTTCATCAGGAATATTCACTGTAAATTTCTGATAATGTTTAATCTGGTCTGCCGCATTTTCCTCGCTACCAACCCCGATGACTAGCCAATCTCCTAGACTATAGGAAGAACTACAAGTCGTCACATTATAGCCATGTGTCTGGTCCTGGTAACCCAAGATAAAAATGGGAAAACCATAATACAATTTACTGGTCTCAAAAGATTGCTTCATGTCACCCTCCTTTGGTAGGAACGTAGACCTCGCTTTCGCTCCGTCTGCATCAATATCTCTAAATTCACCTGCGACCTTCGGTCTTCGTTCTTTAAAAGATATAGAAAATCCCTGCCATAATATGACAGGGACGAATGTGTATCCGCGGTACCACCCAGTTTTGAGTGGCAACCACTCACAGCTTTCTTGATTCAATTTGACCATCAGCAACCAGCTTTGACATTTGTGCGGATTTCTCAGTACCACCGCTTCCTGTGACAAATGGGCTTCAAAGCACCTCTGATTGGTCTTATTCTATCACATTTTTAATCTCAAGACAAACGAAATTATGGGGAAGATGTTATCACAATAAGCCAGACTACAGATTCCACCTTGAAACATAAATACAATGCATCACTTCTTATTCTCATAAGAAAAATCCCTGTCTTCCGACAAGGATTGTATCTTATTTTTCTTCCTTAGCTCTTTCTTCTTTTAGCCATTTTTCATAGCTTTCAAGTAGATTGATAGCCATTTGGGTTGCCAAGGCTAGTGAGAAAGCTTCTGTACCTTCAGTTGTTTCGTCTTGGACTTCCAATTTACTTTCTTCGTAAATGGCTTTGAGAGCCTTATTGCTAAGCGTGTCTTTAAATGCTTGGAATTCTTTCATGGTCAAAGCCTCCTTGATTCTACGGCAACCTTTACAGCCACTGTTACCGTTTTCACTTTAAGTTTACACCATTTCAGAGAAATTGCAAGGATTTTCCTCAATGATAAGGAGAGCTTTCACTCTATCTGTGACCTACTGAGCAGGAGTCGCAACCCCTGTGAGATACTCAGTTGTATAGGCTACGATAGCTCCCGAATCAGCATTTACTGCGTATTTATAACGCAAATGACTCACTGCATAATCAAAGCTAATATTGTAGACTTTCCCGCTTCCTTCAGTCTTCAAATCTACCGTCAAGTTCGTTACAGAACCTTCAGCCAATCCCGCATGATTGAGTGCTGTTGTTTGAGCAGCTTCTTTAGATACTGGTGGCTCATCCTTGCTTTCGCTAGACTGACTCTCATCTTTAGTCTCTTCACCTTTTTTAGTATCATCCTCATCCTTAGATGTTGGATGGTCACTCTTATGTTTCAAAATAGATCCTGACTGACCATCAATAGTGTATTCAAAATGATTGTCGGGTGTTGTAAAACTAACACTATAGCTTCCATGTAATCCAATACGTAATTTTGAGATTGCTGATTGAGAAATCTCAGAAGTTTGGACACCAGCATTTTTGTAGGCGATGTCTGCCGCATCTTGTTCTGACAAGCGATAACCCGAACCGTTAAAAACAAACAGGGCTACAGCAATAGCAACTGGAATAGCAAGCAGAATCAGATAGCTCGCTAGCTTTTTCATTTTTCGCATAAAATACTCCATTATTTTAATCTAATATCACTATTATATCTTAAAATTCTAAAATTGTCAGATAAGCTTGATTAATTTTTAGAACGGCATTATAAAAAGTTCCCGATAGCTATCAGGAACTTCTATGAAATGTTACTATTTGGCCAGTTACAAAGACTAGGATGGCCATCCAGATAAAGAGGAAGCCTTTCAATTCTCCAAAGCTGACCGTCTCACCAAAAATGAGAATGGCTACAAGAAGTTGAATGGTAGGATTAAGATACTGGATGAAACCGATAAGGTTAAGCGGTGCCCTTTTGACTGCTTCTGAGAAGCAAAGCAAAGGAACAGCCGTCACTACACCTGAGATGACTAGAAGAAACATCTCCAAGCTCGAATAGGAAGAAAATGATTCTGGAGAAAAGAATATGAGATAGATAGCTACAAAAGGTAGTAGCAAGCCACTTTCTACTAGCATGGCTACGTCACTGGAGAGCTTAACCCCTTTTTTGATTAAACCATAGAAACCAAAGGTCAGGGCCAATCCCAAAGAAACCATGGGAAGTTTTCCTGTATTGACAACAAGAACCAGTACTCCTATAAAGGCCAATACCACTGCTGCCCACATGGTCCTACTCAATGATTCACGAAGAAAAATGAGGGCAAATAGGATAGAAACAATAGGCATAATGTAATAGCCCAAGCTAGCCTGCGTCGCTTGACCATGACCCACAGCATAGATATAAATCAACCAGTTAGCTGCTATGAGAAAACTAGCAAGTAGCATCCGAAGTAAGACTTTCTTATCTCGCCAAAGTTCGATTAATTCATCTTTAAAACGTGCATTTTGCTTAGCAACTAGGGCATAGACCAACATAGTCACTACAGTAAAAACAATTCGCCATGAGAAGGTGTTGTAAGCCGAAACACCTGCTAAAAGCTTCCAAAAAAGGGATAAAAATCCCCATTGAATATAAGTCGCTAGACCAAAGAATAGCCCTTGATTTTTTCTAGTCAACGACCACACCTGCTTTGTCCACAGATAGGATGAAGGTTTCACCATCTAAACCAAGACCATCTATTGCCGTTTTAAGAGCCTCAGCCTGATCATTTGGTGTCAAGGTCATAACTGTTGGGCCAGCACCTGAGAGATAGGCCGCATAAGCACTGTATTGGCCTGACAATTCTTTAATAGTCGCAAATTCTTTAACCAGTTTTTGACGGTAGCGTTCGTGGAACATGTCTCCTTGGATGGCACGTCCCGCCTTAACCAAATCACCTGCAAAGAGGGCAGCAATGGCAACGTTGGCAATAGATGATGCAGCTACAGCTTCTTTGTAAGACAAGTCACTTGGAAGAACCCCACGTGAATCAGACGTTTTGAGTTCATAGCTCGGGATGAAGGCTACAAAGGCACACTCTGGAAAATCTGTAACAATGCTATTAACATGTTCGTCCACATAAGAGGCCACAACAAGATTCCCAAAAATAGCTGGAGCAACATTGTCCGGGTGACCTTCAATCTTGGTCGCAATATCAAGTTTATCATCGTCTGAGAGCTTCAAGTCTGCCAATTGATTGGCCAACTCGATTCCTGCGACAATAACAGAACTTGAAGAACCTAGCCCACGCGCCAAGGGAATATCTGATGTCATCACCAATTTATGGGGCTGCAAATCAGACTTCACCTGCAAGGCTGTTGAAATGAGGAGGTTATTTTCATCTGAAGGAATATCGCCCAAATCGTGTTCGATATGCCATGCATCTGCTGGTTCAAGCACCTCGATTGTCAAATATTTAGAAACGGCAACACCCACAGAGTCAAAACCTGGACCAATATTGGCAGATGTTGCTGGGACAGTAATTTTCATAATAATACACCAAAAGGAGGAAAGCCATTAGCGACTTTTCTCCTTGAATACCTTTCTTATACGCGCCAGTATGGGCTTATCAATTAGTTAGACAAAACTTTCAATGTGTTGACAACAGTGAAATCTTCTGCTGCTTCAAGTTTTTCAGTAACAGCTTTGAGTTGTGTTTTAGACATAGCATGTGTAATCACAACGATACGAGCTGTTGTGCCATTTGCTTTTTGTTGCAAGACTTGTTCAAATGAAATATCTTCTGAGTTGAAGATTTCAGACAAGTGAAGGATTTTACCTTTTTCGTCTGGCGTATCAAGGGCAAAGTAATAGTTGCTCTTAACGTCCGCTGGATTAGCCAATGGCAAGTCGCGGCGGAACTCGTTGAATGGTTTACCAACATTGCCATCTGAAAGACGACGAGCAATACGGATAATGTCTGCCAAAACAGATGTTGCTGTTGGTTTTTGACCAGCACCTGGTCCGTAGTACATTGATTCGCCAATACCGATAGATTCAACAAAGACCGCATTCATAACATCGCTAACGCTAGCAAGTGGGTGATTTTTTGGCAAGAATGTTGGTGATACTTCTGCTGAGATACCTGATTCTACTTCACGCACATCACCAACCAATTTGATGACATAGCCCAATTCTTGAGCGACAGCTACATCATCAGTAGAGATGTTTGTAATCCCCTTGTGAGTCACATCGTCGAAATCAATTGTGGCACCAAAACCAAATTGGCTAAGGATAACAGCTTTATAAGCAGCGTCAATACCTTCAACGTCGTTGGTTGGATCACTTTCAGCATAACCAAGTTCTTGGGTAGTCTTAAGAGCATCCTCATATGACCAACCTTCGTCCACCATCTTAGTCATCATGAAGTTAGATGTTCCGTTGAGCACACCAAGGATACGTGTTACCTTGTCAGATGTCAAAGAATTAGCCAAAGTACGCAAAATTGGAATACCACCAGCAACGGCAGCTTCATAGTAGAAAGCTACACCCTTATCTTGGGCAAGAGAAATCAACTCTTTGCCGTGAGTAGCAATCAAGTCTTTGTTAGCAGAAACAACGTTTTTACCTGCTTCAAGTGCTTTAGTGATAAAAGTACGAGCTGGCTCGATACGTCCCATCAATTCGACAACGATTTGAATCTCGTCATCGTTAAGGATTTCGTCAACATTTGTGACAAAATTGTAGTCGTTACCTGCAGCGATAAGACGATTTTTTTCCTCGTCATCTTTAACCAAAACCTTCGCAATTTCGAGTTGGTCACGTGAGGCTGCAAGAACCTTTTCACCATTTTCCTTCAAGAGGAAAGGAATACCGCTAGCTACTGTACCAAAGCCAAGCAATCCAATTTTAATAGACATTTACGATTTCTCCTTAAAAACATACATTTCTTTAATTGTAACATATTTCTATCGGAATTGACAGAATATTGTTGCCATTTAAGGAGCAAAGTATTCTTTTTTACTGAAAATCCTGTGCATTTCCAGCCCATTTTTGTTAGAATAATAGCTAGACCTATCCGAAAGGGGATACAATGACTTCTCAAAAGAAAAAATCAACTAAAACCAATAGAAAAAAATTGAACCTTCTTCTGCTTTTACTAAACCTAGTTCTTCTTGGCTTACTGGCAGTTTTCATGTTAAACCGACCAAACCAGTCGAAAAGCAATCAACAACAGACTCAGACCAGTCAGTCTAAGACTATAAGTAAATGGAAAACCTATGACGAGCCTGTCCAAATCCCTATCCTGATGTATCATGCTGTGCACGTCATGGATCCATCTGAAGCTTCTAACGCCAACCTTATCGTTGACCCAGACCTCTTCGAGGCACAAATCAAGGCATTAGCTAAGGCAGGTTACTATTTCCTAACACCTGAAGAAGCCTATAAAGCCTTCACCGAAAATGCCTTGCCTGCTAAGAAGGTTGTTTGGCTGACCTTTGATGATGGTAACGAAGACTTCTATACGATTGCCTATCCGATTCTCGAAAAATACAAGGCTAAGGCGACCAACAATGTGATTACTGGCTTTGTTAAGAAGGGAAATGTTGGAAATCTTACCGTCAAGCAGATGAAAGAAATGATGGCGCACGGCATGAGCTTCCAGTCTCATACGGTTAACCACCCTGATTTATCAGCCACTGACAAGGCAACACAAAAGGTTGAATTAACGGATTCTATTGACTTCCTTGAAAACAAACTCAATACCAAGGTCAATACCATTGCCTACCCATCAGGTCGCTACAATCAAACGACACTGGACCTAGCTAAGAAAACATACAAGTTAGGGCTGACAACTAACGAAGGACTAGCTAGTGCCAAGGATGGTCTCCTCTCACTTAATCGTGTCCGTATTCTGCCAACAACAACAGCTAAAGGACTTCTCAGCGAGATTGCTACTGACAATGAGTAAAAGAAATCACTTGATTCAAGAATCAAGTGATTTTTATGTTCTAGTCAAATATTTCTGATAGGATAGCCACACCCTTTTCGATTTCAGTATCACTTAGGGTGATTGGTGGCAAAAGACGAATCACATTTGTCCCTGCAGTTAAGACAATCAACCCTTTATCTCTAGCTGCCTGAACTAGTTCTCCCAGATTGCCAGTGGTCTCAATTCCAATCATATAACCTAAACCACGCACAGTTGTAACTGTCTCTTTATCAGATAAAGCCGCCTGCAATTGTTCTTGTAGTTTGTTTCCATTTTCAAGAGCAGTATCCAGAAAACCTGGAGCCAACATAACTTCAAGCGTAGCCTTGGCCGCCGCCATGGCCAGTTTATTTCCTCCAAAGGTAGAGCCATGACTTCCGTAAGAAAAAGCTGCCCCAAGGGAGGACTTGGCAAGCATGGCACCAACTGGCACCCCATTGGCCAAACCTTTGGCTAAAGTAAAGATATCTGGTTCAATATCGTAGTGCTCATAAGCATAAAGCTTACCAGTACGACCAATTCCTGTCTGAACCTCATCTACAATGAGGTAAATACCTGTCTCCTTACAAAAATCAGACAAAGCCTTAACAAAGTCCTGATCCGCAGGTTGCACACCTGATTCCCCTTGAACCAACTCCAGCATAATAGCCGCAGTTGCTTCATTGGCTAGGGACTTGACACTGTCTATGTCATTGAAAATAGCATAGCTAAAGTGGGGCACACCTTCACCAAAACCTTGTTTGATTTTATCCTGACCAGTGGCAGACATAGATCCAAACGTTCGACCATGGAAGGAATTTTGGAAGGTAATGATTTCTTGTTTACCCGAAGCCTTACGGGCAATTTTGATGGCTGCCTCATTGGCCTCTGCACCACTGTTACAGAAAAAGGCCAGATAGTCCTTGTCACCAATTAAAAGGTTAGCAACATCTTCTTGCAACTGATTGTGATAAAGATTAGGCTGGTGCAAAATCTTGCCCACCTGATCTGTCAAAGCCTGATTGACATGGGGATGGTAACCCAGATTGGTTACCCCAATACCTGATGAAAAATCCAAGTAGGTCTTGCCATCTGTATCCGTCAAATAATTGCCCTGAGCCGAAGCAAAATCAATCGCTGCCCGCTTATAGTTTGAAAATAATTTTGTCATCTCTTACTCCTTGATTATGGTACCGTCTGTCAGGTTATCACCAATAATGACCTGCTCGACACCAGCCTGAACTGTCTGAACAGCACTTTGAATTTTAGGAATCATGCCTCCAGTAACCACACCTGAATCTATTTTTTTCTGAACGTCCACAAAATTCAGCTGCTCCAAAACCTGACCATTTTCTAAAACGCCCTTGACATCTGTCAGAAGGATAAGTTTTTTAGCACCTAGACTAATCGCCACTGCTCTGGCAAGGTAATCGGCATTAATATTGAGCAAATCCCCCTGCTCACTATAGCCTAGACTCGGAATCAAGGGAAGTTTGCCTTGAGATAGGAGGCTCACTAGGGTTTGATTAGTGATGTTTTTGACCTCACCCACAAAACCATAGGTCTCTTGATCTAAGAAATCAGCATGAACAAGGTCTGACAATTCATCTACAAGCTGATAGGCTGGCAAACCTGCAGTAGTCAACTCACCTGCTAAGTTTTTCCCAACCATGTCAACCAAAGCTTCTTTGATCAAAGCCATATCTGACTGACCCGTCACACGAAGACCATTGACCTTGTGAATTGGAATATGATTCTCCTCCATCAGCTGATTAATAGCAAAACCGCCCCCATGAACGATAACAATTTTTTGACCAGCCTGCTGCCATTCTGACAGTTTAGTCAATATCTCAGGAGTTAGCTGCTTACTGGCTACTCCACCAATCTTGATTACAATATATTCAGTAGTCATCAGTTAACTCCTTTATCATAGATAACTTAAGTATGGTAGAGGGCATTAATCTTAACGTAATCGTAGGAAAGATCACACCCCCATGCAGTTCCTTTTTCATGACCAGCATGAAGATCTACCGTTATAGTAACTTCATCATCATGCATGATGTCTTTCATTTCTTCATCATCAAAGGAAACAGGACTAGAGGCCAACATAACTGGCAGACCGCCAAGCATAATATCAACATTATCCACAGGAACATCCACACCAGCGTAGCCAACAGCGGCTAAAATACGTCCCCAGTTAGGATCTTCACCAAAGATAGCCGTTTTAACCAGGCTTGACCCGACAACGGATTTGGCCATCATACGTGCATCAAGGGCATTAGGGGCATTAACCACATCAACTTGGATGAGTTTATTAGCACCTTCACCGTCCTTGGCAATTTTCTTAGCCAACTCTTGCATCACAAAATTCAGCATCTTCGAAAATTTATCGAATTCTGGTGTATCTGGCAGAATCTCTTCATTGAGCGTGCAACCATTTGACATAACAAGAACCATATCATTGGTTGAAGTATCTCCGTCAACTGTAATCTGATTAAAGGTCTTTTCCACATTTTGGCTCAAGGCCAATTGCAGGGTGTCACTAGAAATATTAGCATCACAAGTAACAAATCCAAGCATGGTCGCCATATTAGGGTGAATCATTCCTGAGCCCTTAGCGACACCAGCCATAGTGACCACATCACGTCCAAAGGTCTCCGTCACAGCAATGGTCTTAGTCGCTGTATCAGTCGTCAAAATCGCCTTGGCAAAATCATCAGCATTCCCATTAACTACTATCTTGGAAAGACCATTTTTCAAAGTATCCATTGGTAGCAACTCACCGATAATCCCTGTAGAGGCTACACCAACCAAATCTGGTTCAACACCTAGCTTTTCAGCGGTCAACTCCTGCATGGTGTAAGCATCCTCCAAACCTTGAGTCCCTGTACAAGAATTGGCTACACCTGAGTTAACAACGATAGCCTTCATTTTCCCAGCCTTTTTAACGGAGGTCTTGGTCACAATCAGAGGAGCTGCAATCACCTTATTGGTCGTGTAAACTCCTGCCACACTGGCTGGTTTTTCAGAGACAATCCAACCAAAATCCATTTTTCTCTTTTTAAATCCTGCATGTAGCCCATCTGCTGAGAATCCCAGCGGACTAGCAATTGTTCCATCGATGACTTTCATATTTTTTTCTCCTAACTCTATGCTTACATCTACAAGTATGACGGTGTCATAAGCAAACCTTCCGTCTCATCCCACCCCTGCATGAGGTTGAGATTTTGCACTGCCTGTCCAGCTGCTCCTTTAAGCAGATTATCAATGACTGAAATAACTGTCAGAACATTGGTTTTTTCATTATAGGCAAATCCAATATCTGTAAAATTCGATCCGATAACGTTGTGTAGTTCTGGCAAGCTGTCTTGAACACGTACAAAGGGTTTATCGCTATAAGCCTTTGTGAATGCTGAAGCCACATCAGCTACAGTCACGTCCTTCTTCAACTTACAATAAACCGTAGCCATGATTCCGCGATTAACTGGTAAAAGCGACGTTGAAAACTGAATCTCAGGCATTTCCGGATTAAAGTTCTGCAAGGATTGAACAATCTCAGGAATATGCTGATGATGATTGAGTTTATAAGTCACGTAATTATCGTGAACATTGACAAAATGACTAGACTCGCTCAAAGCCTTACCCGCACCAGTTAAACCAGACTTGGCATCCACAATGACACTATCCGTCTCAATCAGACCAGAAGCAACCAAAGGAATCAGGGCCAGCTCCGTCGCTGTTGCATAGCATCCAGGATTGGCGATAAATTTCTTATCCTTCACATCTGTATATTCTGATAATGCGTATGTAAATTTATTCAAAACACTCTGCTTGGCAGGTGATTTTTTATACCATCCTTGATAAACATCTGCCGGCAAGCGATGATCCCCAGATAAATCAATAACAGGAAAATCAGCTTGAACAAATTCCTCTGCAAGCGAACTAGCAACTCCTGAAGGTGTGGCAAAGAAAACCAAATCCGCCTTTTTCATAATCTTTTCCGCATCATAAGCTTCAATATCTAAGTCACAAACATCTGTCAGATAGGGATACACATCAGACAATCGTCGGCCCACTTCCTTGGTTGCGTGAATAGAAACAAGTTCCACTTTTTTATGATTATTCAAAATTTTAACTAACTCTAAACCACTATAACCAGTGATACCAACGATTGAAACTTTCATTTATGCACTCCTTTTTTGAATAAATATGTAACCAGTTTATTGTATTTTTATTCATTTGTCAAGGAAAAACTGAAATTAATATGAAAAAAACAAGCAGTCTTTTTCAACTACTTGTTTTCACGAATGCTATCTAGTTATTAAATAAATGCAAGTTGGCAATACGATCGACCGCTTCGACCAGACGCTCTGGCTCTACCAAAAGCCCAATACGAACATAAGCATCACCCGCAGGACCAAATCCTTTACCTGGTGCCACAGCAACATGGACCTTCTCAAGTAAAAGATCCGCAAAACTCTCACTGGTGTACCCCTCTGGCACAGGCATCCAAGCATAGAAAGAACCTCTGGATGGAAAGGCCTGCCAGCCAATCTTAGCAGCTGCCTGGACAAAAGCATCTCGACGGCTATCATAAGTCGCATTCAGTTGAGCAACAGCCTCCTCAGATTTAGGGTCTAAGAGAGCTGCAATCCCAGCCTCCTGCAAGGCAGGAAAGATTCCCACAAAAAGATGGTCTTGAATCAGATTTAAGGCTTCAATCATCTGGTCATTCCCAGCTGCAAAGGCCAAACGCCAACCAGCCATATTGAAGGTTTTCGAGAAAGTATAGAACTCAATGCCCACATCTTTAGCACCAGGCGTTGATAAAAAGCTAGGATTCTCATAGCCCTGATAACCCAAAGCTCCGTAAGCCAAATCACTCACCACTCCTACTTCGTAGGTCTTCGCCCAAGCAACTAACTTTTCATAAAAAGCCTTAGTCGCCACAGCCCCCGTCGGATTATTCGGATAATTGATATAGATAAACTTAGCACGCCGAGCGGTCTCCTCAGGAATGGCATCCAGATCTGGCAAAAAATCATTTTCAGCCGTCAAAGGAAAGGTCTCATAAGCTACACGTCCTAGACTCACTCCTGACAAGTAATCTGGATAACCTGGGTCAGGCAAGAGCAGAAGGTCGCCAGGATTCATCAAAGCTAGGGGCAATTCCACTAGTCCAATTTTAGCTCCACCCATGACACAAATCTCACGCTCTGCATCCAAATCAACCCCATAATGTTTTTCGTAAAAACTAGCAGCTGCTTCCTTAAAAGGACGATTGCCTCGAAACTGTGAATACTTATGGCTAGCAGGATTTTTCGCTGAAAGGCACAGCGCCTCAACAATATGGTCATAGGTCGGTTGGTCGGGATTGCCCTGACCAAGATTGATCACATCTGCTCCTTCCGCCACCTTGGCATTAACCTTAGCAACCAAACCTGCAAAAAACTGTTCTGGCAATGCCTTCAATAAGTCCGATTCTTCAAATAACATAAACGCTCCTTAATGATACAAGTCCGTGCGACGATCCTCAAAAACAGGAATCTGACCTCGAACCTTATCTACCTCTTCAAGATTAATATCGGCCGTAAAAATGCCCTCCTCATGCTCCTTGGATTGCAAGACCACATTTCCAAGTGGATCGATAACCATAGAATGCCCTGAAAAGACATCGTCTGGTCCTGTTCCGACACGATTAACCGCAACTACAAAAGCTTGATTTTCAACCGCACGCGCCTTTAACAAAATCTCCCATTGTTGCACACGAGGTTCTGGCCACTGCGCTACCACAAAAAGTACCTTGGCTCCTTGTGCCATCTGTGTTCGCACCCATTCAGGAAAACGAATATCATAACAAATGACACTAGTAGCTGTCACACCATCAAGCTCAAATACAGACTCCGAAGACCCTGCAGACATATACTGGTCCTCTGCCATGAGGCCAAAGAGATGGACCTTGCTATAGGTATTGATTAGGTCCCCAGACTTATTGTAGACGTAGGTCGTGTTGTAGAATTTGCCGTCCTTCTCAATAGCAACGGACCCTCCGATAATAGCCACAGCATGTTTCCTAGCAAAATGAGACAAGA